>VOFC01000112.1_pt1 | contig 278555 bp, 492 predicted proteins | sample 5384161 | NCBI WGS metagenome assembly VOFC01 (sample SAMN12384722, study PRJNA508395) | human gut metagenome | isolation source: healthy gut B | host: Homo sapiens
GGATTATTGAGGGTGTAAAATTGAAAAATCATAATCCTGAGGTTGAGCCTACTATTTCAAATATTTTAGATGATTTTATTCGCTTTCAAGAAAATAATGTTGAGCAATTAAATAGTTACAATTTAATAAGAAAATATACGACAACAGGTCCCATCATTTGGTCTACACTAACTCCACCTGTGAATATCATTTTTATATTATCTAAAATAGATATTGCAAATTCTTTTGTTTCAATTTCTCCATAAACTAAGTGATTAATAAAAGTATCTTCTGCTTGCTTTAAGTTTACTCCTAAATAATATGAAGATATTGTATCTGGTGTTAGTTCTATATTAATCTGTTTTCGTACTTCTTTCGATTGTCAATAATATTGTATTTTGTCCCTTTTCTTTGATTATTTCTATTGCTTTATTAACATCATTATTAATTTCATTTACTTTTATAATCTTATCATTTGATTTTATTCCTTATTTTTTCTGCACTACTTCCTTTTTCAACTGATAGTATTTTGCATTTTCGTCTAAATACATTCCTGTACTTTTTTTTTTTTTCTGTTGGTTTTATATTATATTTAAATTTTCTTCATTTCTTTGTATTTTTAATTCAATTTCTTCTCCATTATTTTTTTTCATTACTTTATCTAAATCATATTTATTTTTTATATTTTTTCCGTTTAATTTTATAATTTTATCCCCTTGTTGTAATTCAATTTCTTGTGCTGCATAACCATCTATTACTGAATTAATTTCATTTGTTATATATGTGCTAGAACTTGTTGACATTAATATAAAATACACTAGTAATCCAAAAATAATATTAACAGTCGCACCTGCTACAACTATTGCCATTCTTTTTGGGATACTTGCCTTTGAAAAAGAGCCCTTCATTTTTCTGACCTTTCTTCTTCCCCTTCCATGCTACAAAAATCCACCTAATGGTATTAATCTTATTGCATATTTAGTTTCTTTGCCTTGCTTTTTCCAAATTGTTGGTCCAAATCCAATTGCAAATTCATTTACTTTTTACTTTGCATAATTTTGCAACTATTAAATGTCCTGCTTCATGTATTGTAATTAAAAGCCTAATAAAAATATATAATTTTAATGCTGAAATTATAATTGTCAAAATAATTCCTCTTTATGATAACGTATTTTCTATTCACAATAATTTATTAATTATTATTTATTATTACTTATTTTTTATAATTTTTTTTTTTTAATCTTCAAAAAAGAGGAATCATAATGTGTCCCTCTTTTTATCCCCTTTATATTATTGTAAATAACATGTATGCAAATGGTGCTATAAAAATAACACTATCTATTCTATCTAGCATTCCTCCATGTCCTGGTAATAAATTACTATAATCTTTTATATCTACATATCTTTTTATTGTTGATGCTGCAGAAATCTCCAATTTGTCCTATAAGGCTTAATACAATTCCTGAATTCTATTATAAAATATGAATAATTAAATGAAAAATATGTATTTAAAATCCATGTATATATTAACATTAATACTTACAGATCCTACTGTCCCTGCAATACATCCTTCTATTGATTTTTTAGGACTTACTTTGCTAAATTTGTGTTTTTCAAATTTTTTCCATTACACAATAAGCAAATATATCAGTTCCCCATGATGCAATTAAAATATATCCTATTAATAATTTTTCCATTTTCCATTCCATTAACTAATGCTAAAAACATATAAAAATTGATATATAACATATTCCTAAAAAAGTATATGCCATATCTTTAAATGTTGTTTTCATATCTGTTGCAATTACTTGTGCAAATAATACTAATAAAATATTGGTACACTATATATAAATACTTGTGCTAAATATTGGTGTGGTACAAAATTTATTATACGATTAATGCACAACTAAATATCCTACCCATTTTATTGGTGTACATACTTTTTGATATTGCTTTTAAGTATTCATGCATTGCTACTAAAGCTATAATTGCAAGTAATAGTCCAATTACATATTTGTTTGGTATTAATAACATTACTACAACAGCTAGGGCTACTATAAAACCTGAGGCTATTCTTTTTTGAATCCATTTCCATCATATTCCTTTCTCCTAAGGTATCTATTTTTTCTAGTTTTATTTTATAATTATTTATATCTTTTTATTATTTTGCTCCAAATTTTCTATTTCTTTTTTGATAAACACTAATTGCTTCATCTAAGTCTGTTTCTGAAAAATCTGGCCAATATTTTGTCTACAAATAAAAATTCTGTATATACTAATTGCCATGGTAAGAAATTGCTTAATCTTAATTCCCCACTTGTTCTTATTAACAAGTCTGGGTCTGGTTGGCCTTTTGTATATAAATTACTAGAAATAAGTTCTTCTGTTATATCTTTTATTTCTATTTCATTTTGTTTTACTTTTTGAGCTATTTCTTTTACAGCTGCTACTATTTCATCTCTTCCACCATAATTTAATGCAATATTAAAAGTAATACCAGTATTATTTTTTGTTCTTTCCATACATTTTCTATTTTATCTATCATTTTTTAGAAAGATTTTTCTACTACCAATTATTTTTCTTTAATATTTTGAATCTATCTTTTTAGAATTTATATAATAATCTTTAATTTTAATGTCATTAAACTATTAATTCTTCTTCTGTTCTTTTCCAATTTCTGTAGAAAAGCATATTGTAATATATTTTTATTTTATTAAGCATATTAACTATTTTTTCAAGTGTTTTTTCCTTCTTTATGTCCCAATGCTACAGGAAGGTTTCTTTTTTAGCCCATCTTCTATTTCCATCCATTATTATGGCTATATGTTTTGGTAAGTTATCTTGTTCCATAAGTCCTCCTAAATAAAGTATATTCTATTTGTTTTAGTTATATTTATTTATATTTTTATTTATTTCTATTTTGAATATATTCAGCTAATTGTTTTAAAAATTTAGCTTTTTCTCCATAATTTTCTAGTTGTTCTATTGCTTCTTTTGTAATTTTATTTAATTCTTCTTTTTTGCTCCATCAAGTCCATAGTAAGAAACATATGTGCATTTTCCAAGTTCTTTGTCATTTCCAACTGGTTTTCCTGTTATTTTTTCGTCTCCTTCTTCTGAAAGGATATCATCTTTAATTTGAAAAGCTAATCCGATTTTTTCTGCATATATTGATAACTTTTCAATATCTTTTTCTGATGCATTTGCTAGAATTGCTCCCATTCTTACACATAATTTTAATAGTGCTCCAGTTTTATTTTCATGGATGTATTTTAACATTTCTTTTGAAATATTTTGTCCTTCTAATTCTGTATCCAAATATTCTCCTGCTATCATTCTATCAACAGCTACTGTAAATTCTTGAAAAGCTCTTACTTTACTTTCAAAATTTTCTTTATATTGATTTTTTTATTGAATACAAAATTTCATTGCTTATTACAATATATGACTGATTTAAAAGTCCATCCCCAGCAAGTAATGCCGTCGCATGGTTAAATTGTTTATGGTTTGTTGGTTTTCCATGGCGCAAATCATCATTGTCTATTTCTGGTAAATCATCATGTATTAATGAAAAATTGTGCACCATTTCTATTGCAACTGCAAATGGCATGCATTCTTCAAAATCACAATTTTCTATATTGCAATTTGTTTTGCTATAATTATCATTTTTAATAGTTGATAAGTTGCTAATACTAAAATTGGTCTTAACCTTTTTCCTCCAGCCATTAAGCTATATTCCATAGATCTATTAAGTATTTCTTCTGGGCACTTTTCATCCCTTGTATATTTTTCTAATTCGCTATTTACTATATTTTGGTATTTCTTTAAATTTTCTTTGAATTCCATAAAATTTCCTCGATTATATTTTCAAATTTAAACTATCTTGCTTTTTATAGTATTACAATCTTTTTAAACAGACATAACTTCTTTTTTCTTTATCTGCTAAAATTTTGTCAATTTCTTCTACACTTTTGTCTGTTAATTTTGAATTTGCTCTTCTGCTTGTTTAAGTTCATCTTCTGTTATATTTCCTTCTTTTTTTGTTCTGCTTTTGCTTCTTCTATTCCATCTCTTCTTACAGAACGTACAGCAATTTTAGCTTCTTCAGCCATTTTTTTAATATCTTTTACTAAATCTCTTCTTCTTTCTTCAGTTAATTCAGGAAAAGCAAGTCTAATTACTTTTCCATCATTATTTGGGTTAATTCCAATATCTGATGCTAATATTGCTTTTTCAATTTCTTTTAAAACACTCATATCCCATGGTTGAATAACTATTAATCTTGCTTCTGGTACAGAAACCCCTGCAACTTGATTTATTGGTGTTGGTGTTCCATAATAGTCTATTTTTACTTTATTTAATATTGCAGGATTTGCTCTACCTGCTCTAACTTCTGATAGTTTTTCGCTATAAACACTTATTGTTTTATTCATTTTTTCTTTTATATTTGTATAATCCATAATCTTTTTTTCTCCTTTTTTGTCCCATAGGACTGTTTTTTGTATGACATTTTTATCTGTTTATGATATATTTTATTTTTTGGTGTTCCTAACATTTTTGTTATATCAGCAGATAAAGCTACTAATATTGTCAATAATATGTATAACCAAATAATTCCATCTTTTGTTAATGTTTTTGTTAGATTTTGTAGTGCAAAACCTACTAAAAAATATATACTTAATATAATAATTATTTTTACAAAAACTTTTTTTACACTTTTAGTTGCATTTTGTGTTATTTTATCATCTATAAAAATTCTTTTTAGCTTGTGTATTTATGTGTAATGCTATAGAATCAGCAAATTCCTTTTCTAGTACGATTTCTTTCATTGTTTTTTATCTATTAAAAATTCTTCGTTCTGAATTTTTTCTTTATATAGATTTATACTATTTTTAAGTTTTCGCCTTTAAATGTATAATTGCTAGCTTTTGCAATTAATCCATATTCAATTATTTTTTCTAATATGTAAAACAAAATGCTTAGTGATGATATTTTATTGAATATAAATATCTTAATTATTAGCAAGATAATTATAAATATAAATGATTCTATTTTATATATCTTAAATACTTGTTGTAGTTCTTCATCTTTTTGCTTATCTATTATATTATCTTTTAATAGCTCATTTTTTATTACTTCTTGTAAATCATTATATTGCACATTATATGAATTAAATGTATTTAATAATTTTTCTTCTAATTCACTTTTTGTAATTTCAATATTTTTAGGGAATAAGAAATTTAACATTATTATTTCATGTTCTTTTATTGTATTTAAATTTACACTGAAATTTGGTTTAATTATATAGTTTTGTGAATTTATATCATTTTCGTCGTATTCTATTTTTAAATAGCCTTTTATATTCATATCAATTATTGCAGATAATATTAAATCAAAATTATTATTTGTTTTTTTATCATTTATGCTGCCTATAATTATTGAATCCATTTTTGTTATTTCTTGATTTGTTATATTTTTATTGGTTTGTGAATTATAATACTTTAAATATATCCATATAATTATAATTATGTTTATAAGTATTAGTATTAGCATAGATTCTCCTTATTTTACTAATGTTCCTATATGTTCCCCTTTAACTGCTCTTACTATATTTTCTGGGTCTGCAATTCCGAATACTAATAGTGGTATATTATTATCTCTACATAATGCTGTTGCTGTTGAATCCATTACTTTTAAGTCTTTTTCTAGTACTTCTAAATAAGATATTTTATCATATCTTTCTGCATTTGCATCTAATTTAGGGTCTGCTGAATATACTGCATCAATTGCTTTTCCTAGTAATATTATATCTGCTTGTATTTCTGTTGCTCTTAATACTGCTGCTGTATCTGTTGTAAAATATGGATGTCCTGTACCACATGAAAAAATTACAACTCTTCCCTTTTCTAGATGTTTTTCTGCTTTTCTAATTATAAATGGTTCTGCTATTTCTCTCATTTCAATGGCTGTTTGAACTCTTGAATATATTCCTCTTGCTTCTAGTGCGTCTTGCAATGCTAAACCGTTCATCGCTGTTGCTAACATTCCCATATAATCTGCTGTAGCTCTTTCCATTTGGTGACCTTGTCTTCCTCTCCAGAAATTTCCTCCTCCTACAACTACGCCAACTTCTACTCCCATGTCTACTACTTCTTTTTATTTTATCACATATTTTTCACTGTTTCTACATCAACACCAGTTTTTTTTTTCTCCTGCTAATGCTTCTCCACTTAGTTTTAATAATACTCTTTTGTATTTTGCTTCTGACACTTTATTCTCTCTCCTTAACTTTTTTTATTATATGCATTCTATCATATATTTTATAAATTGAATAGTGTTTTTTAGATTTTTGGCAAAAAAAAAAAATAATTACCGATTATTACAGCTTTGTAATAATATATGTATATATTACTGACCTGCAAACAAAAAATCCTTTTGGGTTATTTTCCAAAAGGATTTTTTTAAATTATTTTAATTGATTCATAACTTCTTCAGCAAAGTTTTTCTTCTTTTTTTCTCTATTCCTTCACCTTTTTTCAAATCTTGCAAAATGCAACAACATCACTATTTTTAGATTGTTAGTAATTGAGAAACTTTTTTGTTTGGATCTTTTACAAATGCTTGGTCTACTAAGCAGATTTCTTCATAGAATTTTCCGATTCTTCCTTGTACTATTTTTTCTGCTATGCTTCTGGTTTTCCTTCATTCATTGTTTGAATTTTTAGGATTTCCATTTTCTTTATCTACTCTTTCTTGTGGTACTTCTTCTTTTCTTACATATTCTGGTCTAGCTGCTGCTATTTGCATACAAATATCTTTTGCAACTTCTTCTGTTCCTTTTGCCATATTTACTAAAACAGCTATTTTTCCATCACCATGAATGTATTTTGCAACTAATCCTTCAGCTTCAAATCTTGCAAATCTTCTGATTGATAAGTTTTCTCCAATTGTTGCTATTTTTCCAACTAATGCTTCTTGAACTGTTTTTCCTTCTTCGAATTCTGCTGGTTGTGCTAATAATTCTTCAACATCTTTTGGATTTTTGTCAACAACTTGTTTTGCAACGTTCATTACAAATGCTTTGAATTCTGCATTTTGTGCAACGAAGTCTGTTTCTGAGTTAACTTCAACTATTGCTCCTGTTTTTCCATCTTCTGAAATATATGCTTCAACTAATCCTTCTGCTGCAACTCTTCCTGATTTTTTAGCTGCTTTTGCAATTCCTCTTTCTCTTAAAAGATCCATTGCTTTTTCCATATCTCCGTCTGTTTCTGTTAAAACTTTTTTGCAGTCCATCATTCCTGCACCTGTTTTTTCTCTTAATTCTTTAACTAAGCTTGCTGTAATCATTTAAAATTCCTCCTTTTATTAATCATAACATTTTTTTTGTTATGTATTTATTTATTTACAAAAATTGTTTAAAAAGGCAAGCTTGCTACGTCCGAATCATTTTCGCACGAGCGTTGCTCGCCCTTTTCATAATTTATTATTCTGTTACTTCTTCAGCGTTTTCTACAACTTCTTCCATTGATGCTGGTTCTGTTGTTTCAACTTGTTCTTCGCTTTCTTCAGCTTCAAAGCTTTCACCTTGTTTTCCTTCGATTACTGCATTTGCCATAACATCTGCTATTAATTTAACAGCTCTTATTGCATCATCGTTTCCAGGAATTGCATAATCAACTTCTTCTGGATTGCAGTTTGTATCTACTAAACCAATAACTGGTATATTTAATTTTTTAGCTTCTAATATTGCTATGTGTTCTTTTTTAGGATCTACTAAGAATATAACTCCTGGTAATTTATCCATTTCTTTGATTCCACCTAAGTTTCTTTGAAGTTTTTCCATTTCTTTCTTTAATAAAATAACTTCTTTTTTTAGGTAATACATCAAATGTTCCATCTTCTTGCATTTTGTCTAAATCTTTAAGTCTTTGTACTCTTGTTCTAATTGTTTCAAAGTTTGTTAACATTCCACCTAACCATCTTTGATCAACATAGTACATTCCTGATTTGATTGCTGCGTCTTTAACACATTCTTGTGCTTGTTTTTTTGTTCCTACAAATAGAACTGTTTTTTTCCTTCTTCTACTTGTTCTTTTAAGAACGCATAAGCTTCATCTAATTTTTTTAGATGTTTTTTCTGAATCGATTATATGGATTCCGTTTCTAGCTTGGAAAATATATTCAGCCATTTTAGGATCCCATCTTCTAGTTTGATGTCCGAAATGAACACCTGCTTCTAGTAATTGTTTCATTGCAACTACTGCCATTTTATATTCCTCCCTTTTTGTTTTTACCTCCATAGAGTTCATCATTTAAATAGGACCAATTCTTGGCACTTCCCTTTAAACTTGCTTTATGTGATTAATACGCATATTATTATAACAACATTTTAAGTTAAATGCAAGCTTTTTTTTCATATTTTTATTCACATTTGTTATATTATTTTACAATTTATTGTAAAAATATTGCATATACTTATAAACTGAGTTTGCCCAATTTTTATCTGTTGCATATTTTTGGTTAACACCTGATAAATTTGCTCCATTGTAATAGATTCCAACAGCTTTTTCGCCACCATATATTGCTGTTCCCTTTGGATTTAAATAATATTTTACTAGTACTCTTGCTAATAAATCTATGCTTTCTGAATAGTTTGAAAATTTATATGCTCCATTATATGGATTTGAATCATATGCACCATATCCAAATAAATTATTTTTTGTAATGCAATATTTGATTTTCCCCCAATTACTTTCATGGACTCCTATTGATGCTACAAATATTCCATTTATATTATATTGTTTTTCTATATAATAAAAATATTCTGCATTATTTTCAAATATTTTATTTTCATCTTTGTCATCTTTTAATACTTTTTAAATTGTTCTAAGGTTAGTCCACTTGGTTTATTTAGCTTCATTTGAAAATTTAGTGTAGAGATTAATTCTTGTTTTGTCTTTGTTGTCGCTTTTTCTTCTATTTTATTTTCTTCTGCATTTGGTTCTATAAATGTTGTACATTCTGCTTTAATCCAGCCTTTTACTGTCTGATATGTAACCTGATACCAACTATTCCTTATATCTAAAACCACTAATTTTTGATTTTGCATTAAAGTCTTTAATTTTTCGCTTTCTTGATTTGGTTCTGACTTCAATTCTAGGATATCAGTTGTAACATATACTGTATCCCCTTTTTTTTTACTGTATAAGAATTTATATTTTGCTCCACCTATTTCTATGATTTTATTTAATGCTGCTTTTTCTATTGAAGCATTTATTTGTTCTTGAGAAATTAACTCACCATTTTTATATTCTTTTTTGTGTTGTTATTTTTTGTGTTCCAGTTCTTCCTTCTTGTACTACATATGATATACCTTTTGGAATTTTTATATTTGTTCTATATTGTGTTAAATATTCTAATGTTTCTTCGGTTTGAACTAATTCTGTTTTTATTCCTTGCTCTATTTGATTTTGTATAATATTTTCTACATAGTTTTCATCTAGCTTTTCAGCTTTACTAATTTTAATTTTATTACCTTCTGTGCTTTTATTTTGGTTTGTTATGTCTGCTGATACTTCTAGTGTTTTTTTTCTTGTGATGGATATATGTATATTTCATAAAACATATATGTATATAATATTGTAAAAAATAAAAATGCAAAATAAATTATGCCTTTTAATGTAATTTTTTTTATTTTATTTTTTTCTTTAGTTTTCATATAATCACCTATTTTTATTTTAATATTCTTGTAGTTTTTTGTCAATTTTTTTTATCTTTTATTATTTTGGAATATTATTCTACATTTCTGTTATACTAATACTAGAATTTAGGAGGTAAAATATGGCTGAAAACATAAAAGAAAGCATAAAAAATAAAGACCTATTATCAAATAAAAGATTAGCTTATATAGATATGGGCCTTAGTTTAAATTCTATAGATAATTTAAGTCCTTCACATTATTTTATAGATTTATCCAAAAGATTCATTAATAATGAATTTGAATATGAAGAATTTGAAAGTTTACTAAAAACTTATTATAATAATCAAGACTTATCTAATATAGATATTCAAAAAGAAAAAGAATGCGATTTTGTTACATTAAGAATTTCTAAGCTTTTGGAAGATTCTAGCTTTTTTTTTCTTAGCCCTCTTAGCCTTAAAAATATTCATCTTTTCTTATATAGAAATATTTTTCCTTTTGCTGGAAATTATAGAAAAACTCCAATTTTTCAAAAAGAAGATATTTTAAGTAATAACATAATATATTTTGTTTCAACTCAGGATATCTCCTGCTGTTTAAAAGATATATTTGAGAATGAATTTAGTTTTAATTTTTCAACTATGAATACAGATGATATAATTAATCATTTTTCTAACTTTCTTTCTCGTGTTTGGGAAATACATCCATTTTTAAAAGGTAATACAATAAGTATTTGTATATATTTTTTAAAATATTTTTTATCATCTGGGATTTGACCCTAATATTCAGTTAATCGTAGATAACAGTATATATTTAAAAAATAGTTTAATTAGAAGTATTTATAATGATTTTCCTAATGGTATCTATGCTAATCCTTCTTTTTTAATTTCATTCTTAGAAAATTTGCTATATTCTAAAAATAACATTTTAAATAATGATGATTTATATTTAAAAAACCATGTTAAATTAAGTGTTAAAATAGCCAAATTTTCACAATAATATTTTTTTGGTTAAAAAACCAATAAACTCTATTTTTGTAAAGTTTATTGGTCTTTTTTTCATTTTTACATAACATTATTGACATATAAGTATAATTATGATATACTAAAATACTAGAGTGGTATACTTAGTATAAATTAATATTTATTTGTTAGATATTTAGCTTATATATTGAAAGGAGTGTTGTTAGATTTGAAAAAAGAGCAAATCATTCAATCAGCAAGAGAATTGTTTCATCAGTTTGGTTTCAAAAAGTTTCTATGGATGAAATAGCTCAAAAAGCAGGAGTTACTAAGAAAACAATTTATATGTATTTTGATAGTAAAGAAGATTTGTTAAAATATTTTATCCAAGAAGAAATACAAAATATGGAGAAAATTGTTAAAACTGTTGAAGAAAAAAATCTTGATTTTTTTTGAAACAGTAAATCAAGCAATATATGGCTTACTTGAATATAGAAAGCATCAAGACTTTTTTAAATGTTATCGCAAAAAGAAGCTGAATGGCTAAAAAATCCCGTTATTGTTGACAATCTAAAGTTGATTGATGAAAAAATCCAAAATTACATAAGAAAAAAAAATTAGAAAAAGCAAAAGAAAATGGATATATTGATTATCCTGATTTAAATATTACTACATTTTTAGTTTATAAAATGTATATTGCTTTGATTATTGAATGGAATGATAAAGATAAAAATTTAGATGACCAAATGATAGCTCAAAGCATTGTAGAAATTTTAAAAAAATGGTTTAAGAAAGGATGTTGAAAAAAATGAAAAATATTAAAAACAATAAGTTTTTTACTATTATAATTTTTATAGTGGTACTATTTATACCATTAATTTATAGTTTCTTCTATTTAAAATCTTATTGGGATCCATATGGAGATTTAAGTGGAATGAAAATTGCTGTTATTAATTTAGACACTGGAAAAGATGGAGAAAATCAAGGTAATGATTTTGTAAGTAGTTTAAAAGAAAGTGCTACTTTTGATATTCAAGAAGTTAGTAAAGAAGAAGCTGAACAAGGAATGGAAAAAGGAACATATTATGCTTCAATAGAAATTCCTGATAACTTTACAGAATGCTTATTAAGTGCTTCTACAACTGATAAACAAATTGCTCAAATAACTTATAGCCCTAATCAAGCTACAAACTATTTAGCTACTCAAATTGTAAATAGTGCAGTAAAAACAATTGAATTAAATCTACAATCAAAAATTGATAAACAAATTATTGCTAATCTAGCAAGCAAACTAAATGAAGTTCCAGATAGCTTAGAAAAAATAAGTGATGGAACAGATTCTATATTAAGTGGTTCTAAAACTTTAAACTCTGGCTTAAAACAAATTAAGGATGGTACATCAACACTAACTAATAGTTACTCTGAGTTTAATACTGGTGTACAATCTGCTTATTCTGGAAGTCAAAGTTTAGAAAGTGGAATTTCTCAAGTTTCTTCTGGTGTTAATACATTACAGTCAGGAAGTAAAAGTTTAGATAGCGCTATTTCTCAAATTAATTCTGGAGTTGACCAACTATCTGCTCAAAGCGGTCAGGGAATTAACCAATTATCAGCTGGTATATCAGCATTAGATAGTGGTACTAAAAATTTAAATGATAGTATTCCAACATATGTTACTGCTACAAATACTTTAAATACTATGTTAAATAATCTTGTTGCACAATGTGAAAATTCTACAGATCCTAATTTACAAGCTTCTGCTGCTCAACTTAAATATGTATTAAATACTAAATTTTCAACTTTAACTGCTTCTGGTGAAGCTTTAAAAACTGGAGCAAGTACTTTATATGCTGGAACTCAAACATTATCAAATAGTGCAAGTGGCTTAAATCAAATAACACAAGGTATTCAAAATTTAAAAACTACTTTATCTTCTGTAAAACAAGGTACATCATCTCTAAATAGTGGAGTTAATACTTTATCAACTGGTGTTAATACTTTGTCTGCTGGAAGTTCTAGTTTAACAACTGGATTAGCTAAGTTAAGCTCAAGTTCTAATCAAATTAATGATGCTTTAAATACAATAAATGCTGGTACATCTTCAGCTTATAATGGAAGTTCTTCATTAGTATCAGGTATTCAGACTTTTAAAACTTCTGTAAATGAAGGCTTACAAGAAACAAACGAACAATTAAAATTACTAGATGGAATAGAAGAATTTGGAGAAAACCCTGTAAACTTTGAAACTGATGCTTATGGTGAAGTAGGCTCATATGGTGTTGCCTTTACCCCATTATTCTTATGTATAGGATTATGGGTTGGAGCATTAATGGCTTATGTAGTTTTATATTATGACCATGATGAAAGATTTGGAATATTTGGAATGACTAATAAAAATAAATTGTTCCAAAATATATTATATATTGGTATTGGTGCTTTTAGAAGGTTTACTTACAGGTATCTTACTAAAATTAAGTTTAGGTTATGCAGTAGAAAATGTTGCTTTATATTATGGCTCTAGTATTTTAATAGGAATTACATTTATGAGTATAATACAATTTTTAATAAGAAACTTTGGAGATATTCGAAAATTCTTAGCTCTTATAGTTTTAGTTTTACAATTAGCAGCATCTGGCGGAACTTTTCCAATAGAGACTATAAATAAAGGTTTCCAAGTAATTTCTCCTTATCTACCTATGACTTATTCAATTAAATTATTAAGAGAAATTTTAGTACCTACATCAACTAATTTAAGAAGTTCTTATATTTTAATTTTATTATGTATTTCTATTATTACTTTTGCAATTACTACTGTTGTTGATATTGTTAAAACAAAGAGCTACTAATGCTTAATAATATAAATTACAACAAAAAATCAGCTTATAATTTTATTATAGGCTGATTTTTATTTTTATTAATAGTTGTGTTGTTTATTTATTTTTTAATCTTTTCCTAATACATATGGATTTGCTTCTGTTCCATCTCAACTTGCTATGTAAACTCCATCGTTCATTACTACTACAGGGCGGATACCCCAACAATCATTTGCATATTGACTATGCACTTCTCCGATTGCTATATATACGTGGTAATGAACCATTAGTAGAAGCAAGCCAATAATATGAACCTATTGCTATTTTTCCAGTATTTCCAATATTATTTAAAAAGTCTTCATATGTCATTGCATGTACTTCTTTTATTAGATTTAATTGATTCTTATCTTTATACATATCCCAACTTCTTGGTTTTATCTTTTACTCCAATACTTGATGTATTATAATTTATCTTTCTTGTTCCACTTGACAATAAATATTCTGCTGAATTTGGATCATTACTTGAAAAACAAAATTTTCTGGTGAACCTGCGTGTATTATTTTTTCATTATATAGGTCTTTCCATTTTCTTCTTTACTCTCTAATATTTGCCATCCATCATAATTTGGTGTTCCATACCCATTTCTTGGTGATACACTTTTATTTCTACTTATTATTATTTTTCCATTATTTATAGAACTAGCATTTGTAGTATCTCCTTTATATGTAAAACCTCCAAATGTGAAGTTTAATCCATTATCATCATTTAGTTTAAACGTTGAATTATAATTTTTTTCAATATTTATACTATATAATTTATTTTCATTTAATCCGTTTACTCCATATATGTCCTCATATGTCCATTCTCCTGCATCATATTTTACTAAATCTTTAGCAGCTTTGTATTTATTAACTTTGATATTTACTTCTTTTGTTACTGTTTTTCCATTATATGTTCCTGTTGCTGTGAATGTATATGTTCCATTTTTTGTTATTGCATATGGCAATATGTCTGAATCTGTTCCATCTTTTAATTTTACTGCACATTCTGTTCTAAATTTTTCTAGTGTTGCTGTAAAGTTTATATATAATGTTGTTTTTCCTTTTATTTGTGAACTATCCTCTACAGAATTTGCAGAATTTGTATCTGTTAAGCTTGTTCCTATATATGCCTCTCCTACTATTATTTCTGGTTCTATTAATATTGTTTCTTCTCTTTCTTTTCCACTTACTGATATTACTTTAAATTTATACTCTGTTCCTACTTCTATTTCTATGATCTATTCCTTTTTTTTTCTTGTTTTGTTCCAAAACACTCTATAATATTTCCATTTACACATTCTACTCTATCTATTCCATTTTCATTATCTCTTATCTTAATAAGTATTTGTGCAATTCCATTATTTCTTGATTTAATTTCATAAGAAAAATCTATATTATTTTCATTTACTATTTCTGTTATATTCAGATTTATATCTATGAAATATGATTTTATTACTCCAATGTAGCTACATTTCCAACTTGTTTTGTAGTTACATTTTTGTGTAACGGTGCTTTTTCTTCTACTATTGTAAGCATTGATGAAAAGTCCTTTATTCCCTTAGCAGATAGTGTTTTTATTGGTCCTGCCGATATTGCGTTTACACGCATTTCTTCTTTTCCAATGTTTTCTGCAAGATATCTTACATTTGCTTCTAATGCTGCTTTTGCGGCTCCCATTACATTGTAACCGTTTATTACTTTCGTAGAACCATGGTATGTTAATGTTACTATGCTAGAGTGTTCATTTAACATATCTATTTCTTTGGCCGTTCTTGTAGCAAGTAGCAATGAATATGCACTAGTTTCCATAGCATGTAAATACCCGTTTTTACTTGTATATATAAAATCATTATGCAAGTCTTCTGTATTGGCATGGGCTATAGCATGTACTATTCCATCTATTTTTCCGTTTTCTTCTTTTATATTTTCAAAAACAGATTTTACCTGTTCGTCATCAGAGGCATCATCTAGTGCATATATTTTACTGCCTTTAAATTCAGATACAAGTTCTTTTACTTTTTCTTTGTTGCTCTCTCCTCTATATGTAAATATAAGTTTGCCTCCATTTTCATACACTGATTGTGCTATGCCAAACGCTATACTCCATTTGTTTCTAATTCCCATTATTAATATTTTTTTACCTTCTAATAACATTAGCTAAACCTCCTTAAATCCGCTTATTTTTCTAAATTTTTGGTATCTTTCTTCTACAATTTCATCTTTTGTTTTACTTTTTAATTCTTGAACTGTTGTTGTTTTTTGTTATATTTTTAAACAATTTTTTTCTATTTTTCGTTTTATTTTCTTTCAGTGTTTTTTTATTTTTTTTGCAATTGGGTTTCATTTTATCCTGTTGTATAATTTTCAATTGTCTCCTTAATTACTGTTTCTATTATCCCCATGTCATATAAATCATTTGCTGTTAATTTCATTCTGTCTGCAGCCTCTTTGAACCTACTCGAATCTTTCCATAGTATACTACTATATCCCTCCGGAGACAATATTGAATATATAGCATTTTCCAACATTATTACCTTGTTTGCAACACCTATTGCTAAGGCTCCTCCTGACGAACCTTCTCCAATTACAATTGCAATTACTGGTACTGTAAGTTTTGCCATTTCAAACATAGATTTTGCAATTGCCTCACCCTGTCCTCTTTGTTCCGCTTCTACACCAGGATAAGCTCCTTTTGTATCTATAAATGTGATTACGGGTCTATTAAATTTTTCGGCCTGTTTCATAATCCTAATTGCTTTTCTATAACTTTCTGGATTTGGCATTCCAAAATTTCTTTCGATATTTTCCTTGGTATTTCTGCCCTTTTGTTCTGCAATTATTGTATAATTTTGATTTTCAATCCTGCCTAATCCACATACCATAGCTTTGTCATCTCCATAGCATCTATCACCATGAAGTTCTATAAATTCATCAAATATTTCATTTATATAATCTAATGCTGTTTTTCTCTTTGGGTTTCTTGCAATTTCAACACGTTCCCAAGCCGTAGGCATTTTTTTTTTTTATTTTTTTTTCTACCATATAAAATCTTTCCTCCTCTTCGAAATTTTTTCTGCTTAGCAATCATCTATTTAATTTTAATAGTCTGCTTAGTGTTTCTTTCATATCTTTTCTTTCTACTATTTTGTCTATAAATCCATGTTCTAGCAAAAACTCTGCAGTTTGAAACCCTTTAGGCAGCTCTTCTCCAATAGTTTGTTTTATTACTCTTTGCCCTGCAAACCCAATCATTGCCCCCTGGTTCGGCTAAAATTATATCTCCTAAGCTTGCAAATGATGCTGTAACTCCCCCATATGTTGGGTCTGTTAGTACAGATATGTATAATAATCCAGCTTCATTTAGTTTTGTTAATGCTGCAGTTGTTTTTGCCATTTGCATTAATGCAATTATTCCTTCTTGCATTCTTGCACCTCCAGAGAACAACAAAATATTACAATTGGCATCTTAAATTCAATTGCTTTTTCTATACTGTATGTTATTTTTTTTCACCCACTACTGCACCCATGCTACCCATCAAAAATCCGCTATCCATTATACAAATTACCACATCTTCTCCATTTATCTTGCCTATTCCACAGCTTACTGCTTCCTCGAGCCTTGTTTTTTCTCTTAATGATTTTTATTTTTTTTTCATAGTCTTCCAGTCCTAATGGATTTGTAGTATCTATGTTTAAATTGAACCTTTTGTATGTTCCTTCATCTATTAATTGTCTCAAGCCTTCTTCCTATATGTATTCTAAAATAATGTCCACAATTAGGACAAATACTTAAATTTTTCTAACCGTCTCTTTATAATATTTCTTTACAATTATCACATTTTACCCATTTTTGGTATGTCAATTTTGGAATTTTTGTTTATACTCTTTTTTTTATTTGGTCGACAATCATTTATTTAACATCTCCTTCTCAATAAAAAAGATGTATCAAAATTTCCTCTTATAAAGTTTGGATTCTTTATTATTTCAAAAAGGAAATCTCTATTTGTGTTAATTCCATCTATAACTAGTTCTTCTAATGCTCTCTTCATTTTGCTTATTGCCTCATTTCTATTTACTCCAAAAGTTATTATTTTTGCTATCATAGAATCATAATTTGGTGGAATTGTATAACCATTATATATTGCAGTATCTATCCTAATTCCATTTCCCCCCGGCAGATTTATTTCATTTATCTTTCCAGGTGATGGCATAAAATTTTGTTTGGATTTTCTGCATTTATTCTGCATTCTATAGAATGACCTCTAAATTCTATTTCTTTTTTGTTTAAATTTTAGTTTTTCACCTGCTGCAATTTTTATTTGTTCTTTTACCATGTCTATTCCTGTTCTCATTTCAGTTATTGGATGTTCTACTTGGATTCTTGTATTCATTTCCATAAAATAAAAGTTTTTGTCACTATCAACTAAAAATTCGACTGTTCCTAAGCTGGTATATCCTGCTGCTTTTTGCTGCTTTTATTGCTACATTTCCCATTTTATTTCTTAGTTTTTCATCAATTATCGTTGATGGTGTTTCTTCAACTATTTTTTTTTGATGATTTCTTTGTATTGAACAGTCTCTTTCTCCTAGATGAACTATATTTCCATATTCGTCTGCCATTATTTGTATTTCCACATGGCGTGGTTCTTTTATATATTTTTTCTATATATATTTCATCATCATTAAAAGAATTTTTGGCTTCTTGTTTTACAACATTATAATTTGTTTCTAATTCTTCAAATGAATTTACTACTCTAATTCCTTTTCCACCGCCACCAGCTGCTGCTTTTAATAAAACTGGATATCCTATTTTTTTTCACACACTAAAATTGCTTGTTTTAAATCTTTAATGCTCCCATCAGATCCTGGAATAACTGGAACTCCTTCTTTTTTCATCATTTCTTTTTGCTTTTGACTTATTTCCTAATAAATCTATAACATTTGATTTAGGTCCTATGAATTTTATATTTGATTCTTCACATATTTTGGCAAATTGAGCATTTTTCTGAAAGAAAACCAAATCCTGGATGAATACTATCTGCCTTTGTAATCATTGCTGCTTCTATGATGTTTTTTACATTTAAATAACTTTTCATAGAATTTGCAGGTCCTATACAAATCGCTTCATCTGCTAGTCTTGTATGTAGAGCATCTTTGTCTATTTCTGAATATACTGCTACTGTTTTTATATTCATTTCTTTACATGCTCTTATTATTCTAACAGCAATTTCACCACGATTTGCAATTAATTTTTTGTTCATTTACTATATTTCTCCTTTTCCAAAGCATTAGCCTATTTTTATAAAATTTAATGTATAATTTTTAATTTTCTACTACCGCAAAAGTAAATTCTCCTTTTGCAACCAAATTTCCATTAACTGTTGCAATTCCTTCTCCTACTCCAATAGGACCTTTTCTTTTTATTATATTTACTTCCAGTTTTAACCTATCTCCTGGTACTACCATCTTTTTAAATTTCATTTTGTCTATTCCTGCAAATAATGCATTCTTTCCTTTGTTTTCTTCCATTGAAAATATAGCTATTGCTCCTGCTTGTGCTAATGATTCTGCAATTAAAACTCCTGGCATTATTGGATTTCCTGGAAAATGCCCTTTAAAGTACCATTCATTTATATCTACATTTTTGTAGGCTATTGCTTTTTTCTCCTGGTGTGTATTCTTCTACTTCATCTATCATTAAAAATGGTTCTCTTTGTGGAATTATTTCTTTAATCTCTTTTTTATTTAACATTTTTTATCTCCTACTTTTTAACTTATTCTAAATAATGGTTTTCCATATTCAACTGCTTCGCCATCTTTTACTAAAATTTCTACTATTTCCATCATATTCTGATTCTATTTCATTCATTAATTTCATTGCTTCAATTATGCACAAAGTATCTCCCTTTTTTACTTCTTTTCCAATTTCTACATATGGTGCTGATGTTGGAGCTGGTTTTAAATAAAATGTTCCTACCATTGAGCTTTTACAATCTTTCCTTCTATTTTAACATTCTGTTCTTGATTTGTTTGTGTATTTATGTTTTCTTTTTTGTAGTAAATTAGCATTTTCTACTTTTAAATTTTCTACTTCTCCTGATATGATTATTTTTTCTGCTTCTTTTTTCATTCTTATTTTTGTACCATCTGGAAAATCTATATCAATTGCTGAAAGTTTTGAATTTCCAACGTCTTCCATTAGTTGTTTTATTTTTTTTCGTATTCCATTTTTTAATCACATTCCTTCCACCTTTTTATTATGATACTACTATTGTGTCCACCAAATCCCAAAGAATTTGACATGACTACATTTAATTCTGCTTTTTCTGGTTCATTTACAACTAAATTCAAATCACATTCTTCGTCTTTTTTCTTTATAATTTATTGTTGGTGGTACTAATTGTTCTTCTAGTGCCTCAACACATATTATTGCCTCAACACTTCCTGCTGCACCAAGTAAATGCCCCATATTTCCTTTTGTTGAACTGACTTTTTACTGTTTTTGCTGAATTACCAAATGCCTTTTTAATTGCCATAGTTTCTGTTGAATCATTTAGATGTGTTGATGTTCCATGTGCATTTATGTAATCTATTTTTTCTGGAGTTATATTTGCATTTTGCATTGCTCTAACCATTGCATTTGCTCCACCTTCTCCATCTGGGCAAGGAGATGTTATATGGTATGCATCTGTTGTTGCTCCAAAACCAATTATTTCTCCATAAATTTTTGCCTTTCTTTTAATTGCATGTTCAAGTTCTTCAATAACCAGTATTCCTGCACCTTCTGCCATAACAAATCCATTTCTTTCTTTATCAAATGGTATGCTTGCTCTATTTTTATCTGTACTGCCTGATAATGCTTTCATGTTTTCAAATCCTGCTATTCCAACTTCACATATTGCTGCTTCTGTTCCTCCTGCAATTATTACATCTTCTTCTCCCAACTTTATTGTTTTTTATATGCTTCTCCAATTGCATGTGTAGATGATGCACATGCTGTTACAACTCCCATAGATTCTCCTTTAAATCCAAATTCTATTGCTACATTTCCTGCTGGCATATTTGCAATTGACATTGGAATAAACATTGGAGATATTCTTTTATTTCCTTTTTCAAAATCAATTTTGCATTGTTCTTCTATAGTTTTTAGTCCTGCTATCCCTGAGCTTACAAAAATACCTACTCTATTAAAGTCTGTATTTTCTGTTGTTATTCCGCTTGATACTACTGCTTCTCTTGCTGCTATAATTGCCAATTGAGATGATTTATCCAATCTTTTTGCTTGCTTTTGATCAAAATAATCAAGTGGATTATAACCTTTTATTTCTGCATCTAATTTAGTTTTAAAATTCGTTGTGTCAAATATTGTTATTTCATCTATTCCACACCTTTTATTTTTTATACCTTCCCATGTCTGTTTCACATTATTCCCTATTGGAGTTATTGCTCCCATTCCTGTAATTACTACTCTTCTATTCATTTTTATTTTACCTTTCTTAAATTTTGGTTAATTAAGTTGGAAAAGAATTAAATTTTAGTACATTCCACCATCAACCTGAATAACCTGACCCGTAATATATGAACTATCTTCCGATGTCAAAAATTTGACAACATTTGCAACATCTTCTACTGTCCCCATTCTTTTAAGTGGAATTTTTTTACTAATTTCTTCTTTTACCTCATCTTTTAAAATATCTGTCATTTGTGTTTCTATAAATCCTGGTGCTACTGCATTTACAAGTATATTTCTGCTTCCAACCTCTTTTGCAAGACTTTTTGTAAATCCTATTATCCCAGCTTTTGATGCAGAATAATTTGTCTGTCCAGCATTGCCACTTATTCCAACTACAGAAGAAATATTTATAATTCTTCCTTTTCTTTGTTTTATCATGTATGGAATTACATTTTTTGTAATATTAAATGTTCCAATAAGATTAACATCAATTACATCTTCAAATTCTTCTTTTTTCATTCTAACAAGTAATGTATCTTTTGTTATTCCAGCATTATTTACTAAAACATCAATTTTACCATATTCTTTTATAATGTCATTTACCATTTGTTGTGTAGAATCAATGTCCGTTACATCTCCTTTTACTGCTAAAAATTTGGCATTTGTTTTTTCTATTTCATTTTTGATGTTTTCTAAATCATCATTCTCTTTTCTATAATTTATCGCAATATCATATCCATCCTTGGCTAGTGTTATTGCAATTTTTTTTTTCCTATTCCTCTAGTTCCACCTGTTATAAATGCTACTTTACTCATTTAATTTTGCTCCTTTTTTGTAGATTATGATTATTTTATTAACAGAAAAATATCTATAATTTAGTTAAGATTTGATAGTTCTGTTAATTCTTCAATTACTTTTTTCTAACTCGTTACAATTGCTTATATTCATTATTTTAACTGGACCTTCAAACTTCATTCTTTTTTACAAAACTACTCAAAGTTTTTCCTGGTCCAATTTCTATAAATGTGTTTATTCCGTTGTTATACATTGTCTGCAAGCATTTTGTAAATCTTACTGGGTTCATTATATGTTTTGATAAAATATCTACTATATTATCTGTTGCCTTGTACATTTCTCCATCTATATTTTTTACAACCTTGCTGTTTTGTTTATTTATATTTATTTGTTGTAGTTCTTCTTTCAATGCTTCTGAACATCTTTCTAATTTCGATGTATGGAATGGTCCTGATGTTTTTAATATACTTACTTTTTAGCTCCCGCTTCTTTTTTGCAAGCTCTTCTGCTTTTAAAATTGCCTTCTCTTCTCCAGAAATAACAATTTGACCTATTGTATTGTAATTTGCTGGTACTACGAAAACCACTTTTACTTTTTTACATATATCTTCAACTTGCTCTTCATCTAACCCCATTATAGCTGCCATTTTCCAGTTTCCATTAGGTGTTAAATTCTGCATTATTTTTTCCTCTTTTTTTCTACTAATTTCACACCATCATCAAAACTAATAACTCCATCCTCAATTAATGCTGTGTATTCTCCAAGACTTAATCCTGTTGACATTTCTGCATTTATTCTATTTTTCTTTAAAATTTCTAATATGGCTAAACTTTCTGTTAATATTGCAATTTGCGTATATTGAGTCTCATTTAATAATTCGTCTGGTCCTTCAAATGATATTTTCTTTATATCAATTCCTGTAATTTCTTGAACTTTATCATAAATTTTTTCTTACTTCTTCGTATTTTTTTCATATAAATCTTTTTCCCATTCCAATTACTTGTGCTCCTTGACCTGGGAATAAAAATCCTATTTTCATAATTTCCTCTTTTCTAATTTACAATTATATAAAAATATATAACTGATTAATATTTATTGAGTAGCTATTTAATTTATATTTTATTGATTACTAATAACTTTTCAAATTCATTGCAAAAACTTGATATTATTTTCATTCTATCAACATTTATTCCAAATTCCTTTTTTATTGATGTTGCTATATTTTCTATGTCTTTTTGTAAAGTTTGTTTTTTCCGTATTTATTCAATTCCTATTACTAAAAGCTTTACTTTATCTGCATTTACTTTACTTTCAGTTAATATGCCTCCTAGTTTTTTGTTGTTAAACATTATGTCATTTGGCTTTTTTATATCTAGTTGTATATTATATTTTTGTTTAAATATTCTTACTAAGATTTCTGCAATTGCTATTGTTATTCCTTCTACATTTTTTTATGTTACAATCTGTTTTTTATATATAGTGAAAATGCTATATTTTCTGTTTCATCTGTGTGCCATATTCTCCCATGTGTTCCTTTTCCTTTTGTTTGAATATCTGCCATTATTATTGTTCCATTTTTTATATTGTTATTTTTTATTCTCCTCCAAATTTCATCTTGTGTTGAGTCTATTTCTTTATAGTAAATAAATTCTTTTCCAAGATAATTTGTTTTTAAATTTTCTAATTGCATCAATTTTACCTCTTCTTTTTGTAACTAATTTGATTTTTTGCATTATAGAAAGTTTTCCATTTCTTGTTATTTTGTATTATTTTATCTTTGTAGTTCAGCATTAATTCTGTCCAAATTTGCTTGCCTTTTTATTTTATTTGTTGTTGTTTTAATAAGTGGTTCTTCTGTTAAAATCATTCCTCTTATTGCTTTTTATATTTTGGTATTTGGGCATTTATTTCTTTTATTTTTTCAAGTATAACTTTGTTAATATCTTCTATTTTTTCAACATTATAAACATTTTTTATAATTTCTTTATCATAAACAATTTGAACATTTATTTTTATATTTTCTTTATCATCAGTTTGTTGTTTTTCCAAAAATAAAAGATTCTTGAACCCCTTCAATCTTATTTACTAAGTTTTCCATCTCTTCTGGAAAAATATTTTTACCATTTTTTAGAACTATAACACTTTTCTTCCTTCCACAAATAAATATATATCCTTCATCATCAATTTTAGCTAAGTCTCCTGTATGGAACCATTCTCCGTCGAATGCTTCTTTTGTTGCTTTTACATCATTATAATATCCTAATGCTACATTTGGACCTTTTACAAGCAATTCTCCTATTCCTTCTTCATTTACATCTATAAGTTTGACCTCATCACTTGGAACTGCCTTCCCTATAGAACCTAGTTTGTACTCTTTATTTGTTCCAACAGCTACGACTGGTGATGTTTCTGTTAATCCATATCCTTGAACAAGATTTATTCCTAATAATCTATATTTTTCTTCAATCTTACTGTCAAGTGATGCCGCTCCACTTATAAATAATTTAATATTTCCACCAATTAAATTAGGTATTTCTTTGAAGGCGTTTTTTCTTTCTTCCATTGATGAACTTTTTAGTTTTTCTTCTTTTTCTAGTATCTCTTTTAATTTACCTTGCTTTTCTATTTGTTTTCTTATAATCCCAAATATTCTTTCATAAATTCCTGGAACAGATGCCATAACAGATACTTTGTATTCGTTTAAGTTTTCTACTACATGTCTTAATCCATCGCAAAATACAGTTTGAGCACCCTTATATAATGCAAGTAGGAATCCTACTGTACATTCAAAAAAACATGGTGTATTGGCAATATAGAAAGTACTACATCATCTGAAGTTACATCTAATATACTTCCTATATCCATTAAATTTGAACAAATATTTTTATGCGAAAGTGCTACAACTTTTGATGCTGATGTTGTTCCAGATGTAAATAGCATTATACTCATTTTCTCATTATCTATTTTAGCATTTATAAATTCTGTATTTCCTGATTCTATTAGTTCTTTCCCTCTTTTTTTATTAGTTCTTGCTGTGAATATATTCCATCTTCATTTTGATTTCTATCCATAGAAATTGAATGCTTTAATTATTGTTTTCATTATATTTTATCTTTATTAATTCTTCTTCATATTTACTTGAATAAAATATTGCTTCAACTTCTGACCTTTCTATTAATGTTTCCAATTCGTTTTCTGGTAATGCTTTTATCAAGTGGAACTACTATTCCTGTTCCACAAACTACCGAAAGATACGCAATCTCCCACTCATATCTATTTTCTCCTATTACTGCTATTCTTTTATCTTGTAAGCCCATATCTATTAATGCTGTTCCTAGAGCATCTATCATATTTCTAACTTCTTTATGTGTTATTGTTCTATATGTGCCTTCTGTAATTTTTATTTTATATGCAATTTTGTCACTGTATTGATTTTTTGTTTTGTTTAGCATATCTTTTAAATCAGTAATTTCTATTGTTTCATATAATTTTTTACTCAATGTTAATCTCTTTCCTTTCTTAAGTTTTAAATTTGTTCTTTTATGAACTAAATTTTAATTTTTGTTAATTACTTTTTAGTTTTTTATATTATTTTTATATCATATTTTTTTTCTGCAAGTCTTTATACTGATAAGTCAGTATAATAATGAATTCTTTAATTGATATGCTCTAATTTTTGCAACAAAAAGTTACAGTTCAGTATGAAAACATATAATTAAGTTGGGTCTATAATATAAAAAAAAGCAAATTACTAAATATTGTTTTATTTCTAAAACTCTATTAATAATTTGCTTTTTTCCATATTATATATATTTTTTTATTGAAATCTTGAAATTAATTCATCATATTTATTTGCTAAAGAATCTTTAGTAAATACTATGTTATCATTTTCTATTGACCATGAATTTCTATTTGTACTTAAAAAGTTTATAACATCTTCTGATGTATGTAGCATTTCTATTACATCATTAATTGAATTTTCTACAGTTTTGTCTTCTCCTTCTTTTTTGATGTCTCCAATTATTTCATTTTTATATAGATCTGTGTAATAAGAATCTAGTCCTTTATCATTTATATATGACATTGCTTTTTCTTCTGTAAAAAATTCAGCATATTTTGTTTTATATTCTTCTAATAGTGCTTTTGTTTTTAATAAATATTCTTTTGTTTGTGTAAAATTTGGTCCATCTTCTTTGTAATTTTCTGCTGTCAAGCTTTTTGTTATTCTTTCATCTTGTAAAATATCTGCTATTTTTAACATATTATCAAAGCAATCTTTTAAATAGTTTTTATATGCTTTTTCTACAACTTGATAATCTTTTTTTTTGTAGTTGTTCTTTCTAATACTTTATTTACTTCATCTTTATCAACATTTTCTTTGTTTACTAGTTCATCGATATATGCCATCTCTTCTTTTAATTTGCTTTCTTGTTTCAAGTCTGATACTACCATGAATGCAATAATCGCTACTATTATTGCTACAATAATTCCAATTCCTATAAAAATTTTCTTTTTCATTTTTTATTTCCCCTTATTTTTATGGCTTAATCTAGTACGCTTTTTGATTTATACATGTAGATTATGTATTTTTTGTCTGCCTTTATGTATTTTATTATAATATACTAAACTTATTTTTGTATAGTATTTTTCTTATTTTTCTATATTCTAATTTTTACAGGCAATATTCAAAATTTTAATAATATATATTTAAAAATCCCCATCGTACTTGATGTACTTGGGGAATTTTTTATTTACACTTATCCATATAAAAATTTTCTTTCTGCTAATTTATCTTGTACTCCACGAAGCGCTTCTCCAAATCTTTGAAAATGAACAACTTCTCTTTCACGTAAATATCTAAGAGGGTCAATAACATCTGGATTATCGCGACATAAATCTATTAGCTTTTCATAAGTTGCACGAGCTTTTTGCTCTGCTGCCAAATTTTCTTGTAAATTTGCAATCGGATCTCCCTTACAAGCTAAGCATGTTGCGTCAAATGGAACTCCAGCTGCTGATTGTGGATATACATCAACACCATGGTCTGTATAATATGGTCCTAATCCTGCTTTTTTCTATTTCTTCTATTGATGCTCCTCTTGTTAATTGGTGTACTATTGTTCCTACCATTTCTAGATGGGCTAATTCTTCTGTTCCAATATCATTCAATATTGCTTTTTGCATTTTGATCAGGCATTCCAAATCTTTGAGATAAATATCTTAAAGATGCTGCTAATTCTCCATCAGGTCCACCATATTGTGAAATAATAACTTTTGCAAGTCTTGGATCTGGGCATTTAATATTTATTGGATATTGTAATGTTTTATTATAAGTCCACATTAGCACATACCTCCTTCCCAAGGCCATGGTTCTTCAATCCATCTCCATTTATTACATGGGAAATTGATTGTTAATGGGCCATATACTTTTTGATATTTATCCTTTAACTCTTTTGCTTCTTTGCAATATTTTCTATGCAAACATAATGCTCTATCATCTTGTGGATGTGTATCCAAATATAATGCAAGTTCAGTTATTGCAAAATCACAACATCTAATTTGTTGCAACATTTCTTCCTTTGCACAACAATCTATTGTTCTACCTTGACTATTTATGATTGTATTTTGTACTATATTTAAATCATTTATATTATTGTCATTGCATCCACAATTTCTATTTTCTTCTATTGACATATATTACAGCCCTCCTTTATCGAATTTCTTAATGCTATATAATCTATTTCACGCATTGATTGACATGGTTCATATGGACTAACTAATTCTGGGAAAATTGTTCCCATCTTTAATCCTACGCATGGTTTAAATGTTTTATCCATATATTGAATTGGCACATAGCTTTGTGCTAACATTGGATATTCTGGAAATACACTATATTCTTCATCAAAACCGCATTCACAGCAATCCATGTATTCATTTTGATTGCATTGTGAATACACACTATTTGCTACACTATTACAGCTTTCTTCTATAATATCATTATTTAAATCGCATGAATTATTATATTGATTATTCATACAACTGCATTGTCTATTTCTTCCAAACATATTTGTTTCCTCCTTTATTTACATTATATGAGTTTTTTTTGACATTGGTTACCCAGCTCTAAAATTTATCAAAAATCAATACTTCAGTTGATTTTTTATATAAAATCATGTTACAATATTTACATAATTTTTTATAATCTCCTATATGCAACTTGTGGAGTTTAATATATAGTAACTATTAACATTCAAAACAATTATCAATTGACAGGGAGGACAAAAATGAAAGATAAAATTAAACTTTCAAAAAAAGATTTGGCTTTTATACTGGTCTTTGAACTAATTCTTATTGCTGCACTAACAAGTATAATATTATTATCTATTTACTCAGATAATTTTGGCATACATATCATCATAGCTACTCTTTTTTTGCTCTTTTCTTTATTGGATTTATTGTTCCTAATTTATTAATATCACGTCTTAGAGAATATAATATATTATTAGAAAACAAAAAATTTGTTTTACAAAAACTTTCTAAAACAGACTTTACTGAAGTTATTCCAATAAAAGATGAGCCAATGCATGAAAACTTTTTGACCAAAGAATTGACTAAACGGGCAAAATTTTATGCTATAATCATGAGTGATAATACAATAATGATTACACTTCAATTTAATCATGAAAATGATAAAATTTATTATGGTGGTCTTTATGCTGAAAATTTTATGGAACATTTTAAAATTATTGACTAAATTTTATTTTTCATTTACAAAAAAGGTGAACTTGTATGTTCACCTTTTTTTTGTTTTGATATCCTATTTAGTTAATTTTTAATTAGATTTTTAAAACTCCACCAATAGTTTTACTTTTCTTTTCCATTTTCAGTTTTTTAGCTCCACCAACAACTACTAGTAAATCACCTTTTTCAAGGATTTCTTTATTTTGTAATTTTTCAATTCCTTTTTCTATAGTAGCTTCTATATTTTCTTCTTTTTTCTACATAAACTGGTGTAACATTCCAAGCTAAAGCTAATTGGTTAAATGTTCTTCTATTATCTGTTATTGCTAATATTGGGCATCCAGCTCCCATTCCAGCTAATCTTCTTGCTGATTTTCCTGTATTTGTATAACATAATATTGCATCTGCTTTGATATTTTTAGCTATTACACATGCTGAATATGAAATATTTGCTTCTAAATCATCTAATTTGATATTTTCGCTTTCATCAAATCTTTTCCAGTAATTGATTTCTGGTTCTACTCTATTTGCTATTTTAACCATTGTTTGTACACATTCTACTGGATAATCACCTTGAGCGCATTCTCCTGATAACATTATTGCACTTGTTCTATCATAAATAGCATTTGCAACGTCACTAGCTTCTGCTCTTGTTGGTAATGGTTGATGTGTCATTGATTCTAACATTTGTGTAGCTGTAATAGCTGGTTTGCATAGTTCGTTAGATGTTTTAATTATTCTTTTTTGAATTACAGGTGGTTCTGTAAAGTCTGTTTCTGTTGCCATATCTCCTCTAGCAATCATTTGAGCATCTGCTTCTTTTTAATATATCATCTATGTTTGATATACCTTCAACATTTTCAATTTTTGTTATTATTTGGATATCTTTTCCACCATTTTCATCTAATACTTTTCTAACTTGTCTAATATCATCTAAGTTTCTTGCAAATGATATTGCAACAAAGTCATAATCATGTTCACATGCTGTTTTTAAATCAGCTATGTCTTTTTCAGCTAAACCTGGTAATCTAATTACTGTTCCAGGTAAATTCATTGTTTTTCTACTTCCTAATCCATTTCCATGAACTACTGTACAAACAATATCTTTTCCTACAACTTCGTCAACTTTTAATTCAATTGCACCATCATCTATTAATATTTTTGTTCCTGTTTCTACGTCTTTGTATAATTCTTTGTATGTTACAGAAACTCTTTCTTCATTTCCTTCAATGTCATCATTTACTAATACAAATTTTTGTCCATCTTTTAATTGAATTTTTGTATTTTTTTTCCAGTATATAGCATTCCTGTTCTTATTTCAGGTCCTTTCATATCTAAAAAGTAATGCTACTGGTATGTCTAATTCTTTTCTTAGTCTGATTATATTTTCAGTTTTTTCTGATTGTTCATCCCAGCTTCCATGTGAATAGTTAACTCTTGTTACATTTAAACCTGCAGCGAATAATTCTTCTAATTTATTTTCACTTGCTGGTCCTATTGTTCCTACTATTTTTGTTTTTCTTAAATGTTTCATTTTATTCCTCCCTTATTTTTAAAACCGGATTTTATTATATCACAAATATCACCCATTTTTCAACACTTTTTTTATTTTTTTTATCATTTATATAGATAAAATTATAATACTCATTTTTATTCTTATTTTCTAACAACGAAAAAACTCTTTCTCTATTCTAAAATAATAATCGCATGTACCAGATTTTCATCTCTATCACAAATAAAAACTATATGTTTTCCATCTTCAAAAGTATACCTACATTTAACAACATCGCCAAATTTAATTTCTTTCTTATATTGAATTCTAATCTTATCAAAAGGTCTCTGTTCATAAACATTTTGTGGCAAAGCTTCATAAGCTAAATCTAAATAATATAAATTATGCATATGACCATTTAGGTCAATGTCTCTTCTACATACTTTATATTCCATTTCAGTACTATAACTTTCCGGTACTTTTATTTTATCCAATTCATCTTCTTTAAATACTTTTTTATCTTCTAATTCATATTTTTTATAGATTTCATCTGTTATTTTAGTTATTTTTCCTGTTTTAATGTCTATCAGTACCCATTTTGATGTTCCTATAACACACAAATTATTATCTTCATCATACATTTCGAAATCACGATAAGTATAAATTTTTTTATTAATTCTTCCCCATGTATTTACATGTAATAATTGACCATATCTAGGTCTTTTTATTACTTCCACTTTCCAGTCTAATAACACCCAAGATACACCTGTCCTTTTAATATCATTTGGACCATAACCTGCCATATCTGAATGATGAGTTCCTATGTTTTCAAATATCTCTAAAATTGCTCTATTTTTTATATAGTTGTCTTTTCCTATATCTTTTAGTTGCATTTTAAAATCTTCTTTAATAATCATTTTTTGCCTTCTTTCTAATTTTTGACAACAAATTCATACCATTCCACACATTATACTACCTATGTTGTTCATATTTTATTTTCTATAATAAGGACTGTCCTTCTTTTTCCCTTCTAAGAGGGAAAAACAAGGAACGTCCCCTTTTTCCCTCTTTTTTATTTTAGAATCCTGGCTTTTTTAGTAGATGGAACATATTTTTTTATATTCTTCTACTCCTGGTTGATTAAATGGATTTACTCTAAAATCATTCCTGATATTGCACATGCTTTTTCGAAAAAATATATTAGTTCTCCTAAATTAACCTCGTCTAATTTGTTCATATGTATTACAATATTTGGCACGTCTCCTGATACATGTGCTTTTATTGTTCCTTCCATTGCTTTTTTTATTTACATAGTCTAGGCCTTTTCCAGCTAAATAATTTAATCCATCTAAATTGTCTTCATCTTTATTGTATTATAATGTCTGAATTTGAATTTTCTATTGAAATTACTGTTTCAAATAAGTTTCTTCTTCCTTCTTGTATATATTGTCCCATAGAATGTAAATCTGTTGTGAAATCTACTCCTGCTGGAAAAATTCCTTTTTGTTCTTTTCCTTCACTTTCTCCATATAGTTGTTTCCACCATTCTGTGAAATAGTGCATTTTAGGTTCATAATTTACCAAGATTTCTATATTTTTATATAATTTATTTAATATGTTTCTTGATACTGCATATTTATAGCATTCATTATATTTTAAATTTGAGTCATTATATCTTTCTTGAGCAATTTGTGCTCCTTCCATTAACTTGTCAATATCTATTCCACTACATGCAATTGGTAATAATCCAACTGCTGTTAAAACAGAATATCTTCCTCCTACATTATCTGGTATAACAAATTTTTCATACCCTTCTTCATCTGCTAAAGTTTTTAAAGCTCCTTTTTTATCTGTTGTTACATAAATTCTACTTCTAGCTTCCTCTATTCCATATTTATTTTCTAGTATCTCTCTAAAAATTCTAAATGCAATTGCGGGTTCTGTTGTTGTTCCTGATTTTGATATAACATTTATTGAAAAGTCTTTATCTTCTATAACTTCTAATAATTCATTAATATAATTTGGACTTAAATTATTTCCTACATATAAAACTTGTGGATACTTTCTTTGTTTTTCTGATTTCATATTATAGAAAGAACTTGTTAAAGCTTCTATTACTGCTCTTGCTCCTAAATAAGATCCTCCTATTCCAATTACTATTAGAATGTCAGATTCTTTACTTATTTTTTTAGCAGCTTTTTTTATTCTTGAAAATTCTTTTTTATCATAATTTGTTGGTAATTCTAACCATCCTACAAAGTCTTTCTCATCATTTGCTCTCTTATGTAGTTCTTTATGTATGTTTTCTACTTGTTCCTTATATTCTAATATCATTTTTTCTGTAATTCCTGAATTTTTTAAATCTAATTTCAAGTTTGCCATATAACATACCTTCTTTCGTTTATTTTTGTTCATTATATATAAAATTAGTTGTTAATTCAAGCTTTTTTATATAAGTTAAAATATTTTTAAAATTCTGTAACCAATTTTCTACCTTTTTCATAATATGTATTATACAAAGGATCAAACAAAAAGAAGATATTTCTTTCCGAAAGGGGGTCTAGACTATGCCAGAAAACAGAGGATGTGGTGGTTTCGGATTTGGTGATGACTGCTGCTGGATTATCATTCTTATATTATTAATTTGCTGCTGTTGTGGTGGTGGCAGAGGAGGATGTTGCTAATCCTGCTTAAGACATAATTTACTAAATATTATTTAGTACTAAGTGTTGAAAATATTACTTAAAGTATTTTTTCTACACACCAAAAAGGCTAGACTTTTGTCTAGCCTTTTCTATATTATAGGAAGAATTTTGTTATAGTTATAATATTAATCAAATATACTTTACTATAATATAAATACATTGTACCTATAGACAGCATTAATTATTTATCCATTTTCATGTTGTCTCCATATCTTTTTATTTTTTGAGTTGTTGTTTTTTCAAATTCTTTATCTCTTATAACAAAATTCTTTATATGCTTATAGTTCGGAATCTTACTATTTACATTAGCTACAACATCAGCAATTACCTTTTTTATTTCTTCTTTTGTTGGAACTGTTCCTTTTAAATATTCTGTGATTGCTTCTTTGTTTGGGAAAATTTGTGCATTTACATATGTTTCATCATCATTTTTCCTCTTTATTCCCTGTACTAGTGCTTCTGAAATCAATGGACAATCATTTAAGTAATATTCTATTTCTTCTGGATAAATATTTTTTCCATTTTTTGTTACAATTACACTTTTGCATCTTCCTGTAATATATAAAAATCCATTTTCATCTATTTTTCCCAAATCACCTGTATGGAACCAACCATCCTTTAATATTTTTTCTGTCTCTTCTGGCATTTGATAATATCCAAGCATAACGTTTGGTCCTTTAACAATAATTTCTCCTACTCCTTCTGAATCTGGATTTTCTATTTTATATTCTACATTTGGAATTGGTAATCCAGCACTATCATTTCTTTTATAAAAATCTGTATTTCCTGCAACAAGTGGAGCACATTCTGTTAGTCCATACCCCTGTAATGAATTTAGTCCTAATTTTTTCTAGTGTATCTGCTATTTCTGGATTTACTGGTGCTGCTCCTACTATAAAAACTCTTAATCTTCCTCCTAAAGAGTTTTTAACTTTATTCTTAACTAAGGCTTTGACAAAAAATGGCAATTTTTCAATCATATTTTTTTTCGTCTTTTGTATATTTTTCAGGTAAAGATTTTTTTAGATTTTTGATTACTTTTTTATATATACTTTCTAGTAATAGTGGCACACATAAAACAACTGAAGGATGAAATTCTACCATATTATTTGAAATATATCTTAATCCTTCACAATAGCAAATACTTGCTCCACTATAAATTGGTAATAAAAATCCTATTGTACATTCATATGTGTGGTGCAATGGTAAAATTGAAAAGAATAAATCACTTCTTTTTACTTTTACAATACCATATATTGATAAAATATTAGAGCAAATATTACGTTGTGATAAACATACTCCTTTTGCATTCCCTGTTGTTCCAGATGTAAATAACAAAATTTTTAATTCATCTGGATCAACTTCTATTTTATCGAATTTTTTATTTCCATCTTCTATAAGCTTTTGTCCTTCTTGCAACACTAATGTATATAATATCATTTTATCTTTTTTCTTTATTCTCATCAAATGATAAAAATAATGTATCTTTGTTTTCTAGTTTTTCTATATTTTCAATTATTTGTTTTAAATTTTTTGAATCTCCTAAAATACATTTTGTTTCTGATACATTCATAAAATTTATTACATCATCAGAATGAAGTTCTTTATCTATTGGAACTACAATTCCTACTATTGTAGCTGCTAAATATGATACTGCCCACTTATAAGAATTTTTTCCAATAACTGCTATTCTTTTATTTTGTAATCCTTTTTCTATCAAATATGTTCCTAATGATGCTATATCATTTCTAAATTCTTCATATGTCTTTGTATATATTTCTTTATTTTCATTTTTTAGTTTAAATGCCACTCTATCTTTGTATATTGTTGCAGACCTATCTATCATTTCTTTTAGGTTTGTTACTTCTTCACATCTATGATATTTTTTTTCTTAATTTATCGGCAATTGTTAAATCTGACATTTCCTTATCTCCTTGTATTTTTATTCATATCTATAAAAATTATTGTTCACTTCTTTTTTTTACAATTAGATTTCCATCATAAATAGATTTTTCATCATCTTGATATGGTATATCTATGTTTATATTTGTTCTAAATTTTTGTGTTTTATTATTCTCTATCTCTATTTCTAAATATATTTGTGTTTTTAAAGAACTTAATGGAACTGCACATTTTTTTAATAAAGTTCCATCATATGTTATTGATTTGTTGTATCTATTATTGTATAATCTGTTTTTATATTTTGATTTATATAACTTAATGTAATTGATTTGCACAATTATTATATAATATTGGTTTGTCAAAATTTGTCTTTTCTTCTGATGTTATTTCAAAATTTAATTCATTTTCTATTTTGTTTTCCTCTTCTATTTCACTTTTGGCAAAATTTTGAACAGATTTATAATATAAATTTGGCTCTCCTATTGTTGGTGTTTCTTTATATTTTATATTTGTTATTCTTAAACTTTTTAATGTATTTTCTAATGTTTGTTCTTCTGAATTTGTATTTATAAATATTGCTATATCTGTATAAGTATATAAATTTTCTATTGTAAAATTACTTCCTGTGCTTGTCTTGTTTTTTGAGTCACTACTACTAAAAAATAAAATTTTATTTATTGAAAAAATTGTTTTTTCATTTTTTGCTGAAAATGATAACACACTGTTTTCAAAGTTTTTTTTCATTTTTCTTTTTATTTATAATTTTAAATGTGATGAAAGTTAAAATTATAAATAATATACATATTATTATAATATAAATATTTTTCTTTTTTATTTTCATTTGTACCTCCTACATATATTATTATAATATATGTATGTAACTTTCTATATAATAGTATATTTTAAAAATAAAATCAAGTTATTTTTTTATATATCAAAAAAAACAGCTACAAACTTTATAGTTTATAACTGTTATAATTTGGTGGCTCGAAGTGGAATCGAACCACTGACACGGGGATTTTCAGTCCCCTGCTCTACCAACTGAGCTATCGAGCCAAATAATAAAAAAATGGCGACCTGGAACGGGCTCGAACCGTCGACCTCTAGCGTGACAGGCTAGCGTTCTAACCAACTGAACTACCAGGCCGTAAAAAGAATGGTGGTCGTTATAGGGCTCGAACCTATGACCCCCTGCTTGTAAGGCAGATGCTCTCCCAGCTGAGCTAAACGACCATGTCCTTTCGACATTGACTAGTATACAAGATTTTAGTATAAATGTCAATACCATTTTAAAAAAATTTCGTAATTTTTTTTACTTTTTTTATTTTATTTTTATAAAATATCTTCAATTCCTTGTCTCTCTAAGATTTCAAAAACACCAAACAATAAATTAATTTTAAAATAATACTTTTTATTTTTTACTTTTTTAAAATTATATTTTTTAAATCTCGATATAAAAAGTAGCAAAACTTTGCAATAAATATTTTATAAAATTTTTTGGTCAATAATCTACGTTTGTTTCATTTTCTATATTCTTATTATTCATTTGTAAATTCTATTACTTCATTATAATTAGTTATGATTCTTGCTCCTTGTTTTATTAAATCATTCGTGCCAACAGAATTAATAGAATTAATATTTCCTGGAACTACAAAAACATCTCTTCCTTGTTCCAAAGCAAAATCAACAGTAATTAATGTCCCACTTTTTTTCCTTTTGCTTCAACAACAATAATGCCTCTACTCAATCCACTAACAATTCTATTTCTTGCTGGAAAATTCATCTTTTCTGGTTTTGTACCACATGGATATTCAGAAATTATGCATCCACCGTTTTTTATTATCTCGTTTGCTAATTGTATATTTTCTTTTGGATAAATTATATCTAATCCATTACCTAGAACAGCTATCGTTTTTCCTAATTTTTCCTTATCTTCTTGTGCTTTTGCACATAAAGAGCCAATATGTGCATAGCTATCTATTCCTTTAGCTAATCCACTCACAATATTAATTCCATTCATCGACAAATTATAAGCAAAATATTTAGCGGCCTTTTTTTTCCATATTCTGTACAATCTCTGCATCCAATAATTCCAATATTTCTTTCATTTAAAATATCTTTATTTCCCCTTATATACAAACTGATTGGTAAATCATAAATTTCTCTTAAACTTTGGGGATAATGAATTTCATCTATATTAATAATATCTATATTATTTTTTTTTGCATATCTAATATGGTAATCTATCATTTTCTCATTTTTAGACATTATTATTTTTTTCTGCTGTTTCCTCTCCTATTCCATCTACTTTTAATAATTCTTCCTTGGTTAGTTTATAGATTCTCTCTGGTGTTTTATATATCTGTAATATTTTCCTATTTTTCTTACGCATCCAATCCCACTTATTAGGCTTAACCATATCCAATATTTTTTATTTTTTAAATTTTCCAAAACTATATTTTCCTCCTTTTAACATTTAAAACTCTTTGAAATTATACTTCTCTTTTTATATTTGAATTTTTCTCAAATTTCTATGTGATACACCTTGCTATATAAAATTATTACCTACAATAAAAAAGAGACACAAATATTTTGTGTCCCACTTTTTATATCTTTAATTTTATTTAACGAATTTCTAACTGTATTCTTCTACGCTTAATCAATTAGACCGTTTTGTCTTCTAGTTGCTTTTATTACATTGTTCATTAACATAGCTATTGTCATTGGTCCTACGCCCCCTGGGACCGGTGTAATATAGCTTACTTTTTCCTTTACATTTTCAAAATCAACATCACCTGTGATTTTACCATTATCTAATCTATTTATTCCTACATCAATTACAACTGCATTTTCTTTTACCATATCAGCTGTTACAAATTGAGCTTTTCCTATTGCTGATATTAATATGTCCGCTTCTTTGGCTTTTTGAGCTAAATTTTGAGTTTTAGAATGACAAATTGTTACTGTTGCATTTCTATTTAAACAACAATGTATTAATGGTTTTCCTACAATATTGCTTCTTCCTAATATTACCACATTTTTACCACTTAAGTCAATATTATATTCTTCAAACATTTTAATAATTCCATATGGAGTGCATGATACAAATGTATCTTGATCTAGAACTAATTTTCCAACATTTACAGGATTAAAACCATCAACATCTTTCTCTGGTGCTATTGTTCTAAATGCTTCATTTATATCTAAATTTGATGGGATTGGACTCTGTAATAATATTCCATTTATATTTTTTTCATCGTTTAATTTTTTTATTAACTCTATCAATTCTTTTTGAGTTGTTTCTTTATCTAATAAATACTCATCATATTCTATTCCAACGTCTTCACATGCTTTGCTTTTATTTCTAACATATACCTTTGATGTAGGATCATCTCCAACCATTATTACCGCTAATTTAGATTTTATATTCTTTTGTTTTAATTCTTCACATTCTATTCTCAAATTATTTCTTATTTTTTTTGCTAATTCTTTTCCATCTATAATTACAGCCATCTTAATTCTCCTTTTACTTGTTAATTACTTATTATTTTATATTCAATATCTTCCATAACTGGAAACATTTCTTTAACTCTTTTTAATGTAAGCATTGACATTTTGGGTTGTGGATTTTTTTTATGATCTGATAGTAATTTTTGTGTATAACAATTAGGTGCTGTTTTAAATAATAAATATCTGTTTCGTACATATGTGTAGTAAATTATATCCATTATTCAAATCTTCCCACATCATTTCAAATGTATATTTTTCTTCCATTATTTCTCCTCTCATCAACCATTGGGGACGTTGTTGAATTGGTTGAATTATTTATTTAATATTCAAAATTATATTTAATAGTTTTTTATTAATTTCTCTTTTTCAACCAATTCAACAACGTCCCCAATGGTTGAAAAAATTTATTGAATCATTTTTTCGAGTTCTTCTTCTGATATAATTGTTATTCCTAAGCTTTGTGCCTTTGTTAATTTGCTTCCTGCATCTTCTCCTGCTAATAGATAATCTGTTTTTTTAGATACTGAACCTGATGTTTTTCCTCCAAATTTTTCTATTATATCTTCTGCTTCTTTCCTTGTGTATTTTTCTAAGCTTCCTGTTAATACAAAGGTTTTTCCTTCAAATCTTTTATCTGTACTTTCCTCTTCTAAAGAATTCATATTAACACCTGCTTCTTTTAGTTTATTTAATAAATCTGTTGTTTGTTCTTGTAAAAAGAATTCTCTAATACTGTTCGCCATTACTTCTCCTATATCTTTTATTTCGCTTAGTTCTTCAAATGTTGCGTTTGATAGATTGTCCATCGTTCTATATTTTCTTGCTAATGTTTTTGCTGCTTTTCCTCCAACATGTCTAATCCCTAAAGCTGTAATTAATCTATATAGGTCGTTTTCTTTGCTTGCATTTATACTGTCTATTAGATTTTGTGCGAATTTTTTTCCATTCTTTTTTAATGATGCAATATCTTCAAATTTTAGTGCATAAATATCTGATATATTATGAATTAATTCTCTATCTAATAATTGACCAATTATATTTTCTCCTAATCCATCTATATTCATAGCTTCTCTTGATACAAAATGTACTAAATTTCTAAACAATTTTGCTGAGCATTCTATTCCTGTACATCTTACTGCTGCTTCGCCTTCTTCTCTTATTGTCTTCTGCTCCACATACTGGACAAACTCTTGGCATTTCAAAGTTTTTTCTGTTCCATTTCTTTTTTCTCTTCTACTACTTTTACTATTTCTGGTATTACATCTCCTGCTTTTTTGAATTACAACTGTATCTCCTATTTTTAATTTCTTTTTCTTTTATGAAGTCCTTCATTGTGAAGTGTTGTTTTTGATATAGTTGAGCCTGCAACTTTTACTGGTTCTAGAATTGCCATTGGTGTAATAACTCCTGTTCTTCCTACTTGACAAACTATGTCTTTTAATATTGTTTCTTTTTGCTCTGGTGGATATTTATATGCAATTGCCCATCTTGGCGTTTTAGCAGTTGTTCCTAACATTTTCTCTGAATTTTAAGTTATCTATTTTTATAACTGCTCCATCTATTCCAAATGTTAGATTTTCTCTATCTATCTTTTCCAATTTTTTTATTGCTTTTTTACTTCTTTTCATTTTTACATATAATTTTAATTGGATTTACATTAAACCCTAATTTTCTAAATATTCTAATTCTTCAAAATGTGAATTAATTTTTTTTCCTTCTATTTTTTGTACATTAAAACAAATATATCTAATGGTCTTTTAGCTTGTTATTTTGCTATCTAATTGTCTTAATGAACCTGCTGCTGCATTTCGTGCATTTGCAAAAAATTTCTTCTCCATTTTCTTCTCTTTCAAAATTCATTTGCTTCAAATTCTTTTTTTCAATAAAAACTTCTCCTCTAACAATTATATCTATTTTCTCGTTTAATTTTTGTGGAATATTTTTTATTGTTTTTAAGTTTTCTGTTACATCTTCACCAATTAAACCATTTCTCCTAGTTGCTCCTCTTACAAAATTTTCCTTCTTTATATTCTAAAGCAGCCGTCAATCCATCAATTTTAGTTTCTACTACAAATCTTGAATTTGAAATTTTATTATCTTCTGCTTTGTTTTTGCATCTTAAAAACAAAATCTTTAATTTCATTTATATCAAAAATATCCTGCATACTTAAAAGTGGTATATCATGTTCAACCTTTTTAAATCCTCTCGTACTGTTCCTCCTACTTTATTTGTAAGAGATTTTTCGCTTTTAAACTCTGGAAATTCTTTTTCTAAATTTCTTAACTCCAGCATTAGCATATCATATTCAAAATCAGATATTTCCGGTTTATCATCATCATAATATTTTTTTGCATAATATTCTGTTTTATCTCTTAAAAAATCAATTCTTTCTTTTGCTTGTTTTTTATTCACCTTTGTCACCTCTTTTTTTTGTATATTATACAAAATATTTTATAAAAAAGAAAGAGTTTATAAATAAATTTATAAACTCTTTTGCTTTTATTATATATAAATTTTTATTTTTATTCTATTATTGTTCCTTTGCTTCAATAATTAATCTCATATCATTACTTGCATCAGTACATGTTGATAATGTAATTTCTTTTGCCCCATTTGTATCTCTATTATAAAAAGATGTGTCATTTTGATTAGCCTCAAAAATATTATAAATTACATATGTAATTCTCTTTCCATATAAATCTGTTATATATATTTTGTCTCCATTTTTAAGTTTCTTATTATTTGAGAAAAATGTACCATTTCTATAATTATGTCCTACAATTACAACATTTCCTGACGTATTTAATTCAGCTGATTCAGGATATAATGCTGATACAGCAGTATCCAAGGATTTTTTTGTTGTTTTATCAAGTACTGGATATTTTACACTGGTTGCAGGAATCTCAATAGTCCTAAGACATCAAATCCTTTTATTTTTCCTCTCTTTTAGTGAATTTGTTTGACCTTCTGTTGAAGTGTTTGGTCAAATATATCTGTTGATCAACATTTTCATTGATGAATTATTATTGCTGTTTGGTTTATTTTTGAAGTATTTTTCCGTCTTGTTTCTCTCAATAAATCATTTACAAATTCTGAGGCTTGTTTTGTAACAAAATATTTTGATCTTTATATATATTATAATCCCACATAACCTAATAAACAAATTACTAGCAATTATAACTATTAAAAAAATGGTTAAACTTTACTAATACTTTTTTTACCTCCGTACATAATAACTCTATTTATATTATAACATACGAATTAATTTTTTACAATTTTTTAAAACATTTTTTGAATCATTTTTCAAAGCAATTTTAAAAACACAAAAGTCAAGAATTTCTCAATATTAAAAAATCAGAAAATCATCTTAATTTTACATTTTATCTATACTATTTTTTCTCCTAATTGTGTACCTGCTAATAAATGAAAATGTAAATGTTCGACTTCTTGTCCTCCATCTTTTCCGCAATTAACAATTACTCTATAACCAGATTCTTTAAATCCTTTTTCTTCAGCAATTTGATTGATTACACCATATATTCTACCAACAATTGCTTCATCTTCTTTTTGCATATGAGCTAATGATGTGATATGTTTTTTAGGTATTACTAATATATGAATTGGTGCTGCTGGATTTATATCGTTAAAAGCTAATATTTCGTCATCCTCATATACTTTTTGTTGATGGAATTTCTCCTTTTATAATTTTACAAAATAAACAATCTTCCATATTTATCTTCCTTTCGTTCACTTAATTCTAAAACAGAAATGAGATGAAAAAGGTGGAAAAGGGGAAAAGAGGGACGTTCCTCTTTCCCTCTTTTTCCTCTTCTTCTATCTTTTTATTTTTCCAAAAAATAGCCTTTATTCTTCTAATTCCAGCTGAGCTAGCTTCTTCTTTCTTTATTTTAAATGTTCCAAGCTCACTTGTATTTTTAACATGTGGTCCTCCACATAGTTCTTTTGAAACATCTCCTATAGAATATACTGTAACTCTATCTGGATATTTTTCAATAAACATGCATTCTGCTCCAGATTTAACAGCTTCATCTTTTTACATTTCTTTCTACTGTTACTGGAATTGCTTCTTTAATCCATTGATTTATTAAATCTTCTGTTTTTTGTTTTTCTTCATCTGTCATTTTATGATCACAGTTAAAGTCAAATCTCATTCTATCAACTGTAATATTTGAACCTCTTTGATGTGTATCTGGTCCTAATACTTGTTTTAATGCTGCATTTAATAAGTGTGTTGCCGTATGATAAGCAATTGTTTTTTCATTTTGATCAGCAAGTCCACCTTTAAATTTTTGTTCTGATCCCATTCTTGATTTTTTTCTTGATGTTCTTTAAATAATTTATCAAATTCATCCATATCAACTGTCATATCATTTTCTTTTTGCTAATTCTGCTGTTACTTCTGGTGGAAATCCATAAGTATCATATAATTTAAATACAACATTACCAGCTATTTTATCTTTTCCAGCTTCTTTTGTTTTATTCATTTCTTTTTGGAATTTCTTTTTCACCATGTGCTAATGTTTTTACAAATTTATTTTTTTCCTCAATTATAACATTTTTTATTATTTCTTGGTTACTTTCTAACTCTGGGTACATTCCTTTTAAATTATCAACATTTATATCTATCAATGTTAATATTTCATCTAAATTAATTTGTAATTTGTTCATATGTCTAACCATTCTACGAATTAATCTTCTTAATACATATCCTCTATCAACATTACTTGGTCTTCCCCCATCTGAAATAATCATCATACTAGAACGTAAATGTTCTGCTATAATTCTTCTGCTTTCTATATTATCAACTTTTTGTAATTCTACTAATTTGTCCATAACTGGTTTGAATATTTCTGTATCAAATGGTGTTTCTTTGCCTTGTAATAACATTGTCATTCTTTCTAACCCAAGGCCTGTATCAACATTTTCTTTGCTTTAATTTTGAATAATTTCCATCTTATCTTTAAAATATTCCATAAAAACATTATTCCAAATTTCAACATATTTACCACAGTCACAACTTGGACTGACAATCTGGTCCACAGGCTGGCTTTCCTGTATCATAAAACATTTCTGTATCTGGTCCACATGGTCCCTCTTCCCCTGCTATCCACCAGTTATCATCTTTTCCATAATAATAAATATGTCCATCTAATATCCCAGCTTTTTTTCCAACATTCATGCTGCTTTTCATCTCTTGGACAATCTTCATCTCCTGCAAAATACTGTTACTGACAATTTTTCTACTGGAATTTGTAATTCTTTTTGTTAAAAAGTCAAAGCTCATTTGGATAGATTCTTCTTTAAAATAATCCCCTAATGACCAATTTCCAAGCATTTCAAAATATGTTAAATGTCTGTTATCTCCAACTTCTTCAATATCATTTGTTCTAACACATTTTTGATAATCTGTTAATCTTGTTCTTGGTGCTTTTCCTAATGGATGCTGTTGTAAATTCAGATGGATCCTAAATAAATATGGTTTAAATATTTACTAATGGTTGCATTCCTTGCTGTTGTAAATAATACTGATGGATCATTTTCTGGTATTAATGGTGCTGAAACAACATGTCCACTTCTTTTTTGTTTTTTAAAAAAAATGATTTTAAAAGCCATTTCCAAATCCATTCGTCATTATCCAATAAGCTGATCCAATAGGTACTATATATCCACCAAAACCTGTATTATATCCTCCTACTTTTTCAGTTTCTTCATAATTTAAACAATGAACATTGTCTATTAATTCTAACTGATTTTTATCTTTGTACATATCCCAATTTCTTGCCTTTAATATTTTTTCCACTACTTGTTTTATTATAATTTGTCATTTCTAATCCGCTATAACAAATATATTTAGCCATTCCATCGTTTACACCAATAGCATATGAATATACAAAATTTTCTGGTGAACCTGCATGAATAAGTTTTATAACATATGTTTTTCCATCTTTCTCAGTAGTTTCAAAAATTCTCCATCCAGATAATTGCGGTGTTCCACTTCCTATTTCTGGACTTACACTTTGATTTCTACTTATTATTACTCCTTTTTACTTGCATCTGGATTTTCATTTCCATTTTTATCTTTTTTTTTATATGTAAATCCTCCAAAAGTTAAATTCTTTCCAGTATTAATATCTACTTTTAATGAACTATTTACTTCGTGATTTTCATTTAAATCATATAATTTATCATTTTGTAATTCTTCTATTTCTTGTTGTGTCCAGTCTCCTGCGTCATATTGAACAAATCCACCTAATATTTTATATTTATTTACAACAATTTTTTTTCTTCTTTTGTTATTGTTTTATTTTGATATATAGTAGTTATAATAAATACATATGTTCCATTTGTTGTTATTGGATATGGTACTGTTTTATTATCGTTTTTATTTACTATTGTACATGATGTGCCTTCTAATTTTGCACTAAAGTTTATATACAATGTTGTACCTGCTATTTGAGAATTATCCAATACAGAGCTTGTTGATGTTGTACTTGTTCCAATTATTGGCTCTGTTAATTGTATTTCTAACTTTTTAGATTTGGCTATAATATTTATATCACCAGTTACCTTATCTATATATATTTTACCTGTATTTATATCAACAACATCACTTCCAGATGTAGTAATATCTTGTCCATCCATTGTTACCAATAAATCTGTCACAATATAGTTATCTTTTGCTGTTATTATAGCTTGATATGGTTTATTATAAGCTGTTTTTACTGCCACATTGTCTATGCTTATTCCTTCTCCTAGTTCTTTTGTTATCTTATGATAGTAGTCATTTATTAATATAGTTTCTGTTTTTTCTTCACCACTTTTTGAAACTATTTTTACTTTATATTCTACTCCTAATTATATTGTGCAATCTCTTGATACTCTTTTTTAATCCATTTGCATGTTGAACTAGTCCATCTTTATATTCTATTGTTTGTAATCCATTTTCATCATCTGTTATAACTACTTCTACTTGTAAGTTTTCTCCTTCTCTTGATTTTACTTCATATGTTAATACTGCTCCTACCGTTTTTTCTTGCTCTACTATATTTAGATTTTCGTCTATTATATATCTTCCTGTTAATTGGTCTTTTGACATTGTTATCTTTTTGCCATTTATAGATGCATCATCTGTTATTTGGGGGTTATATTCTTTTAATTTATTATCTGCCCATTCCTGAGTTATATCATCTAGTGTTGCTTCTGCTAATTTTTCTACTTGCAAATCTTGTATTGCCAAATTTAATTTTTCTTTCATTTCTGATTCTATCTGTGCTCTTTTCACATGTTTTACTCTTGAAAATAATCCATTTTCTCCACCAAAAACTAGCTATTGTTATTCCTGCTAATATCAATAATATTATAATAGTAATAATTAATGCTATTAATGTAATTCCAATATTTTTTTTTCATTTGTTTTCCTCCTATATTATTTTTTTTTATTCTATACTATTAGAAATTAAAAAGTTAGTGTCTGTTCACTAACTTTTTAATTTGTATTTGTTATACTTTTATTAAATATTTATGGAGGCATTATTATGACATTATCACAAGCTATTATAAGACGAATTATTGAACTTCAAAGAAATAAAAATATAACCACTAATAAATTAGCAACTCTATCTGGATTATCTCAAGCTACTGTTAGAGATATAATTTATGGTGTTAGTAAAGCACCTAAAATTAATAGTTTATTACATATTTGTGAAGGTTTTAATATTACTTTAAAAGATTTTTTGATAGTCCTTTATTTAATAATGTTTCTGATGAGGACGATGATTTTTTAATTAATAATAGAATATAACAAATTATTTTTATCATTATCTAATTTTTTGCACTTTCTATATAATTTTTTAATTTAATTTCAAATTTATCTCCTTCTATATAATCTAGTGCATATTCTAATACTACAGTTTTATTATCACTATATTTATTTAACAATTTTTTTATTGTTTTTTCATCATTAATATTCTTTATTGGATAATGATCTAAATTTTTTTTTTTTTGTAGGTATGTATATGAATATTGTTTAATCTTTCTTCTAATTCGGGTACTAATTTTTTTCTGTCTTTATTCCTTCAATTATTTCATGTCCTATATCATAAGTAAATTTCAAATTGTGTTGTCTCTCTAATATTTCTACTAAGCCCTCTTTTTTTTAATCTTTCTATTTTATTAATATCATTCAAATTTTCGATACTTATTTCGATATTTTCTAAATATCTTTTTAATTTTATGTATTTGATTAATTCATCTATTTGTTTTTTAGTTTTTTTCTTTGCTTTCGGTTATATTTTTAGCATTTATTGGATGATATACAATATTTAATTTTCTTTTGTTATTTTTTGATATTTTCACTGCAAACTCTATATATCTATTAGCTTTTTCCAGGCTATCAAAACTAGGAGAATGCAAAATTTATTATATAATTTTCTTCTACAACTATTTTGGACAACTCTATTACATATTTTTCATCATCTTCAGAATTAGTTGATATCTCAAAACCTTTTATTATCCTTTTTTTATCATATTTTTTATTAATTCTATTAATTGTTTTGGTTCTAATTTAAAGAATTTATAATTTAAACTTAATAGTATTTTCATTTTCATCCTCCTTTATTATTATTTTAATTTACTTTTCTTTTTTTTCAACATTTGTCTTGTTTTTTTTTATATTTTCTCGTAAAATAGGATGTATAGAATGGAGTGCATCTTTATGAAAAAAATTAATAGTAAATCAAAAATATCATGAAAAAAATTAAATAAATTTTTATTAGAAAATATTCCTAATTTGACATATGGTCTCTTTTGCAATACTTTAAGAAAAAAAAAGATATAAAAGTAAATGGCAAACGTATAAATAAAGATATTATATTATATAACGGAGATATAGTTTTAGTATATATTGCAGACTCCCTATTAGAAGAAAAAAGAAACCTGCTAATTTAGATATTATATATGAAGATGATAATATTTTATTTATAAATAAACCTATCAATCTTGAAGTAACTGGTAATAACTCATTAACAACACTTGTTCATCAGCAATATCATACTTTTTACATTTAAGCCAATGCCTTGTCATAGAATAGATAGAAATACTACAGGTCTAGTCTTATTTGCCAAAAATGAAAAAAAGTTTAGAAATTTTATTATCAAAATTTAAAAACCATGAAATAGAAAAGCATTATTTAGCTCTTGTATATGGTCATCCTTCATCTAATTCAAAAAAATTAGAGGCTTACCTATTTAAAGATAATAAAAAATCAATGGTATATATATCTGATACTCCAAAAAAAAGGTTATTCAAAAATAATCACTTCCTATACTATTTTGGAAAAAAGAAAAGATAACACTTCCGTTTTAGATGTAGAAATTGAAACTGGTAAAACACATCAAATTAGAGCTCATCTAGCATATTTAAATTATCCAATTATTGGTGATGGTAAATATGGAAAAAACGATATAAATAAAAAATTTAATAAAAAAGTTCAAATGCTTTGTAGCTACAAAATGATTTTTAATTTTAATAATGATTCCGGAATTTTAAATTATTTAAATAATTTAAAATTCGAGTTACCAATAGATATGAACTTTTTTAGTGTATAATATTCCTCTAAATTTATAAATCTTATATATATTATAAATTTTGTTTTATAGTACATTTTGTAAATTAAAAATGCGTTTTTGTAAATCTAAATTTGTAATTTTATGTAAAATATGTTATAATTAATAAAAAAATTTATATTAGTACTATTAGGAGGATTCATATTATGAAAAATATCTACTTACGGAAAAAAATTGAAGAAATAATGATTGCACTGGTAAAAAGTTGTATAATTCTTTTTGTATACTTCTTCCCCTATCAGCTACTGTAGTAAAAAATCATATCAATGACTCATCCCCAGAAACTTATGACACTTATGAATGTTGCAATATTGAAAATATTGAAAATCATATCAATATTCAAAAAAAATATTCTTCAAAATATTCAAAAAAAATAATTTTGAAGAACGTCACAATATTGAAAGCACATACATAAGTTATGTTTCAACTAATGACAATGACAATGTCAATGATAATTTTTCAGTTAATGATAATTTAGTTGACTCTGTTTCAAGAGTTATTATGTGTGAAGCTGGTGGAGTAAAAGATGACTACTGGCAGCAACTTGTTGGATATGTATTTTTGAATCGTTTGGATTCTTCTTACTATCCAGATAGTGTTGATGGTGTATTGAAAGAAGGATATGCTCCTGAAACAATACAGAATTTTAATAATATCGTTATAACAAATAAAGCATTAAAAATGCTAAAATTGTTGTTAACAATTATTATTCTGGTTCACTACCAGTACCAAGGAATCTGATCTATCAGGCCGAGTTTTCTCAAGGTAGACCTTGGAAACATATTGGAAATACCTATTTTGGTATCAATCCAAATTTGCCTCAATGACTGTCATTTTAGTACTAAAAAGATGTCCAAACAATATGGACATCTTTTTTTAAGTATTTTACTTTTTTTGTGTTTTTTACTTGTCTATTTGTTTTTTTAATTGTATAATAAATATACAATGTTATGCGGGTATAATTTAGTGGTAGAATGTCATGCTTCCGACCTGATAGCGTGGGTTCGATTCCCACTACCCGCTCCATAAGGTAAAATCGTCGCACCAATGTGACGTTATTGATTAAATCAATCTGAAAAGATTGATTTTTTTGTGCGTTATTGTAAAGAAAGGTGTGATGTGATATGATTAGAATAATTAAAAAAAGAAAATCAATATGAGTGATGAACTCAAAACCAAAATTAATTGGTCTTGCAAATTTAACAATAGACCCTATCAAATTATAGAGGGTCATCTAAGAATTGTTGAGCATACGAATTTAGCGTATGTCGAACCTCATAAAGGTTATTATAAATAACCAATTATATCTATTCTTCAATGAACAAAAACATTTTTATATTGGGAATTTAAAGAAGAAAATCCCTATTGCTGATTTATCAGACTACATAGCAAGGCATTAATCGAGAGTTTATATACTCCCATAATATTGGTTTATTTTGTCGTGTAAATAATCAATATATTAGTTAAGGTGTCTTGTTATGTGACACCTTTTTTGGTGCCTTTCATTAAAAGAAAAGGAGGAAGAATTATGAATAATGAAAGGAAGATTGCAGCAGTTTATATTCGTGTTTCGACAGAGGATCAGGCACGAGAAGGATTTTCTTTAGGAGAACAAAAAAAGAGAAATTGTTACAACTCTGTGCATTTAAAGAGAATGAAGTATTTAATGTTTATGAAGATGCAGGAATATCTGCAAAAGATATGGAACATAGACCTGCATTTCAAGAGATGTTACAAGATATGAAGGACGGAAAAATTAATTATATTGTAGCCTACAAACTAGATAGAGTTACTCGTTCAGTTCGTGATTTAGAAGAATTAATATCTCAGTTAGAAAAATATAATTGTTATTTAGTTTGTGATAGAGATGATGTTAATACTTCTACTGCTAATGGAAGATTTTTTGTAAGAATGCTAACAGTATTATCACAATTAGAAATTGAAATTGTATCGGAAAGAACTAAATTTGGACTTAATGGAGCAATTAAGTCTAGTCATTTACCAGGTCCTGCCCCACTAGGATATAAGAAAGATGGAAATAAGAAAACTATTGTAGATGAAACAACTAAACCTATTATTGAAAGAATATTTAAAATGTATTTAGAAGGTAAAAGTTTTCAGCAGATATCAAATATATTTAATGAAGAAAAAATATTAAATCCAAAGAAATGGAAAGACACGACTATTCAAAAGATAATTGATAATAAAATCTATATGGGAGATTATGAACAATATAAAAGAATTGCTAAAAAAAAGAAAACAAAGAACCTGTTATTTATATGAATGTTGTAGAACCAATAATATCTCGTGCAATGTGGGAAGAATGTCAAAGACAAAAAGAAGTTAATCAAAGAACTTATACAAGAGATAGAGTTTATCTATTCTTTCAAAAGATTAAATGCCCTATTTGTGGAAGAATAATGAAATGTAAAGGTTCTGGTGGCAAGAAGAAAAAGTATATGTATTATAATTGTGAGAAATGTCATCTAAATTATCGTGAAGATAAAATTGAAGAATGTTTAATGCAATTTATTTATGACTTAGTTGAGTATGATATGGCAGTTAAAAAGTATTTTTTGCCTATTTTGGCAGACCATAAATCCAAAAAAAACTGATGATATAGATAATGAGATTAAACAATTAGACAAACAACAAAAGAACGCATTAAAAAAAAAGCATATATGAATGGAATTGTAGAAATGGAAGATTTCTCAGAAGATTATAAACTAATTGAAGAAAAATTAGAAATTTTAGAACAAAAGAAATCAGAACTATTAAATCTAGATAATATAACTTTTTACACCACAACAATTAATGGCAGATAGAGATATTGAACGAGAAACTATGATAAGATTAGATACCTTAAATGATGTGGTTAAAACAAATTGGAAAAAGTAAAACAAAAAATGAAAAGCAAGAATTTATATCCAAATTTATTGAATCCGTTATTCTAATAAAAGATAAAAACAATGAACTTTATATAGATAAAATTAATTTTAGAAAGAGTTATATTAATAACCTAATGAAATTTTTAGATAAAGGAATATTAGATGTATTAGTACCGGTTGAGATAAATGGTAAAGAAGAATTTATTATTGGTAGTCCGAATATTTCTAATGAACAAGTACAGGAATATTTAGATAGATTGAATGAATTTTATGAAACAAAAATGTATCAGCTTTATGAAAAAATTGATGAAGATACAGATAATATTATTGGTGAGTTTACACCTAAAAAAAAAAGATGAAAAAATTATAAGAATTGTACCAATATCACCTACTGAAAAAAAAAAACAAAATCAATCATAAATAAAGAAGATATTGAAACAAAATATGGAATTGTTACTTACAATCCTAACAAACCAAATAAGAAAGAAAATGATTAAAAATGAAATTAAAATATACAAGAACTGGTGATTATGAATTACCAAATCTAACTTTAAACTATAATAAAAAAGGAACAATTAATAAGTATGGAATGTTAAGACTTGATTATTTAAAAGCACATAAAAAAGCATTTTACACTGCACTTTTAATGAAAGATGAACTTACAAATCATCTTGTTTCAGTAAGTAAAGATGCAGAAAATTTATTAAATAATTTGATGGAAAGTTATAAAAAATTAGATGAAAAACTATCTGAAAAAAGTAAAGAAACAAATCAAATTGAATGGGTAAAACTAATGAATAATTATAAAAATATAGCTGAAGAAATAATATTAAAAGAAATAATTTATACTGAAAACGTGTGAGTACGTACTCACATATTTTGTCTGGCAAGCACTGAATTTGTACTCCTGTACAAATTCGTATATGGGAATTCCCATACCCTTAATGTTTAGAAAGGAGATTTTAAATTATGAGAATAAGAAATAATAAAGTTAATGTATTTTTTAAGTGATGATGAGAAATTTATTTTAAAAAAGAGCATCTTCAAAATTAAACTTATCTCAGTCTGAATATATTAGAAATTTAATTGTAGGATATGAAATTAAAATTCCAGAAGTAAAAGAAGAACCTAAACCTAAAAAAAAAAGAAGAATATATTATAGAGAATATTGCTAAAGCACTAGAAGAAAATATTGAATGCCTAATTAAAGTAAAAAATAGATTTCACTACCTTGGATATTTCGAAGATGAACGAGCAATCGGAACTAAAATTGAATATTTAAAATTACAGAATACTACACTTAAAGAAATATATACCTATTGAAAATGATAAAGACAATGCCACCTAAGCATTGTCTTTACTATTAAAATGGATCTTTTATTTCAAACTCAATCGCATCTTGTTTTAATAATTCCAATTGTTCTTCTGATAAATATTTTTTATTTATAATTGCTTGCAATATAAATTCGTCAAAGTAATTATCATTCATAACATAATAACCATTAACTTTTTTCATTAGCACCATAACTATCTTCTAATTTCCATCTTTGAGGTTTATTATCTTCCGATATATTTACACCACAAATTGACATACAATGATGAGTATTTAAAGCATCTTCCTTTGTTAGAAAATCAAATCCAAATGTATTTTTTATAATTAAATAATCTAGTATCTAATACCCCAGATTTTTTTATCTCTAAACTTTCTTAAATTAATCCTTATATAAACTGGCATATTATCTTTAAGTTGTTTAATTACTAATTCCTTTATTTCGTTTATAGGTAAATTTAAAAATTCAACATAACTGCCTTGATAAACATTGCCAAGATATTTTTCCCTGTATAATTTATAGTATTCTTTATTATACATAGGTATATTACCTAAAGAAACAAAGTCATTTAAGTTAATACTTAAAAACTTATCCCTAAATTCTATCGGTGTCATATTTTCATATTTCACATAGTTTGATTCTTTATCTTTATATTCATAATCAAACTTCATTTTAGGTTCTCCTAAAATCTTTGATAAAAAGATATAATTTTCTTCTAAAAATGTTTCTTTCATTTTTCTTAAATCATCAATATTTGTATTTTCTCTTTTTTGCATTTAATAATTTAATACAATCTTTTTTTACTTTGTCATTAAATAAACCAGTGATATTTTGCATTCTTAAACTTTCAAATACATTTGGCATATACTCATAAGGCATTAAACCATATTTGTTTACAATAGAAACAAACCATTGCCAATGACCACCCTCATTTACACAATATTGTAATATATCTTCTTTATCTACATATTCCCAGTCAGTATTTTGTATATTTATGATATTTTGATAAACATTATTAGATTTTTCTAATTTATCAAAAAATGCAATATAATTGTTTGATAATGCAAATTTTTTTTAAATCGATATTCAAGTTTTTTTGCCATATCATATTGAATAGTATTTAAACCACAATATATCCAACATCTATAATTATCTTTTTGGTCGTATCTTTTTCCGTCAGGTAATTCGATATTAAAAACGGGTTGATTTTCTTCGATTATTTTTTATCGATGCAACTTTTTTCTAGTCCATTTTCAGTTATTGCATTTCTATAATTCTGTTGAATGAATTGCTATTATATGTATTACTAAAATTGTTTATCATATCAAGTGTTATTTGTTCTTTCATAATTTTTCCTCCTTGTATAATTAAACATTAAGATTAATTTCATTAATATTATACATTAAAATACAATTTTTTTCCATAATCCCTTGAAAATATATAGGAAAATGATATAATTAATTTATCAGAAAGATTTAATCAAATCTTATAGTCTTAATTTCGCATACGTGTATAGTTAAGGCTCCATTTGAAATCAACTTACGAACTGTAAAAAGTTCGTGAGTTTTTATTTTATATAATTTTATACAAATAATTTTGTTTTATTAAATTTTATATATAATCACTATTGCATGTGCATTACTTATGCAAGCTTGAATCGTATTAATTGCCCAATTTAAAGTAACAAAAGAAGAAAATACAATTATTGCAGTTTTTCCTATAGAATTAGACATAGACTTATCTATAATAACTAATAATGTATTTGTAAATTCAACCAATATATATGGCAAAAGCAAATAAAAATGTGTTAAAAATATATTTATTAAATCTTTGTTTTATTTTTTATCCTCTTACATATTTTTATAAATTCTTCAACTATTTTTTTGTAATTTTTAACTGATTTTTTACGTTATTAACCTTCCATTTGATATAGATTTCTATATTCAGTGCATTTTTTTATTAATTCGTTATGAGTTCCACTATCAATTATTCCATGATTACCTAAAACAAATATGCAATCTAAATCAATTATTGTACTTAATCTATGTGCCACAATTATTACTGTGTGATTCTTAGATAAACTCTTAATAATATTCTTAATTTTTTCTTGAATTATTTATATTATAATTATCTATTAAGATTTCACCGCCACTTGCACTATAACTTTTATTTATTAATTTTAATATAATAGATTTGCCTTACCCACTTTTACCAACTATAGCTATCATTTTATTACAATTAATTTTAAAATTAAGATTTTCAAACAAATTATTTGAACCATATTTGAATTTCAAATTTTTAAATTAAATTAAACCTTTTAAATCTTTTATATCTAAATCTCCATAAATCTCCTTTTTAAATGAATTATATGTAATTATATCAAATACTCTTTGTTCTGATACTTTTTCCTCTGCTAATTTTTTTCCTTATTTCGGATATATAATTTATTAAATCTAATACTTTATTTTTATATAAGAAAATTATTAAAAATGAACTTATTTCAAGAAAGTTATTAATAATAAGGTAAACAGATATTAATATAAAAAATACCTGAGTTCGTATTATCAAAATTTTTGATTTCAAAATCAGTTAAGCTTTTTAACATATCACTTTTTAAGTCCAAATTTACCTTTCCATTTAATTTAAGAACTGTCCTTGACCATAAATTAGTAACAACTTCAATTATAATTCTTAATACGATTAAAAAAGTCCTGTTTTTAATATTTGACTTTTATCAAAGTTTTCAAAAAAACTAACATCTTACCTTCGTATATTGGCGCTAGCAATGATATCCACGCATATCCCATACTCAATATAATTACCATTATAAATAAAAAATTTATATTTTTATAATATTTAAATAATATTCTTAAATTATTTGTGTTCTTTTTTGATCATGTATAACTCCTATTTACTATCAAACTTGGAGTATTTTTAATATTTATAATCTTTTCATAAACATTATTTGCATTTTGATATTCTTTCCTCCAATTTTATAATCTTTAACTAAAAAAAAATTCGTCAAATTTATCAATTAATTTTTATGAAAGCTTTTCTAAACTATATCTTGATTATACTACAAAAGATGAAAAATTGATATACACCATTGAATTTTAATAAAAATTCATATATAATTTTTTTAGAATGAAAGCTTAGTTTATAATTTGCTTTTCAACAGTTCTAAATATATATGATTGGAGGTGTAAAAATGAATGAAAAAAAAAAATCTGTAAAAATTAGTTTATCTACATTTTTTCTAATATTATCACTAATAATAATTATTATAATGGGATTTGTTATATATAAACTTTATACTCAAAATATGAATAAATTGACAGCAAATACTAATGACTCTAATATTCAACCTATAACTAATTCCGTTGAAAAAATATAATAATATTAATACAGAAAGAAATGATAGTACTACTTCTGACATTATACAGGATAATCCAAAAACAGAAAATTTTGATAACTCTATGAGTATTGAATTAGCTTATGGTATATTAAATAAATATAAAGCTGAAAACCTTCCTGATGCTAATTGGTATATTACAAATGTTAAATTAGTTGCTCATGGTGATAACAATACTTATTTAGTTTCTTATGAAGATATAAATTTAGATGGTAATTATCCTGAGTCAGCTAGTACTACAATTGAATTAAAAAATGGAAAATGGATAACTGATTTACCTGGTTCTACTGGATTTGATGATGAGTATTTATCAAAATATAATTTTATTTATTATTAATACATATACAGAAACTATATAGTTTCTGTATATTTTTATATATCTCTTATAATTTTCTCATATTCTTGGTATTTAGGTTGATATTTTTCGAGCATTTTTATGAATCCTTTACAATGTGTTTTATATTTCAAATGACAGTACTCATGTAAAACAACATAGTCTATCATATTTCTATTATATTTTACTACATTAGGATTTATTGTTATTTTATCATCTTCACATCTCCCTAATTCATTTCCTATATTTTTAATTTCATAATCTTCTGGTGCAAATCCTAATAATATTCTTGTTTTTTCCATTGCTCTTTCTATTTCAACTTTTGCTATTTGTTCGTACATTTTTTCTATTGCAATATCTAGTATTTTTTCATTATTTGCTTTTTTTATATTTGTTTGGTAGTGATATTTTTATTAATTTATCTTCTACATCTAACTCAGCAACTTTAATGTTTTTTATATACTATTTTAACTTTATAGTCTATTCCTAATATTGGTACTGGATGTCTTTCTGCTGTTTCTTCTATTGTTATTTTTAAATTAATTTTTTTGTCATTATTTTCATTTTATATCACTCCTTACAAATTTATGTTTTGCAAAACATTGTTCGTTTTTGTTGTCCTTATTTTATATTTTATTTTTTATTTTGTCAATACTTTTTTATAAAAAAAATAAAATTTTTGTTCGATAATTAATTCTTTATATGAACGAAAAAAGGAGGAACATTCCCCCTTTTTTCGTTCAAGCATTGTCTTTTAGCCTTAGTAATATACTTTTAGAATTTATGCTTATATTGAAGTATTTACTTATTTTATTATCCTCTGATGATAAAATATCTGTTACAATATCAAATACTCTATATGGTGCTGTTATACATCCTCCCTTTTCCTTTTTTCCAGAATAAACTGCTATTGTATTGCTTGTTTCATTCTCAATTTCAATGTGAACAGATTCTACTCCAATATCTTCAAAAAAATCTTATTGCTCTTTCTATAATTTCCTCTGCTCTCTCTTGTTGTTCTTTTTCTAATTTTTTCCGCTCTTCTAATACTTTTTTTTACCTGTTTCTCAAAATCTTTCATTAGCAATTCTCCTTTCGCTATTATGCTTGAATTCAAAATAGTTACATTAATATAATAGCATATTTTATGTAAAATATCAACAAAATATGGACAAAAAACGTGGACAAAACCGTATTTTGGTATTTGTCCACGTTTCTTTTTAACATTATATAAAATTATTATAATTCAGTATTATTAACTATTTCATAGCTTCTTCTACTGCAACAGCTACTGCAACTGAAGCACCAACCATAGGGTTGTTACCCATACCAATTAATCCCATCATTTCAACATGAGCTGGTACTGAAGAACTTCCTGCAAATTGTGCATCTGAGTGCATTCTTCCCATAGTGTCTGTCATACCATAAGAAGCTGGTCCAGCTGCCATATTATCTGGGTGTAGTGTTCTACCTGTTCCACCACCTGAAGCAACTGAAAAGTATTTTTTACCTGCTTCAATTCTTTCTTTTTTGTATGTTCCTGCTACTGGGTGTTGGAATCTTGTTGGGTTTGTTGAGTTTCCTGTGATTGATACATCAACATCTTCTAACCACATGATTGCTACACCTTCTCTAACGTCATTTGCTCCATAGCATCTAACTTGACTTCTTTCTCCTTCTGAGTATTTAATTTCTTCAACTATTTTTACTTTTCCTGTAAAGAAATCAAAATCTGTTTTTACATATGTAAATCCATTAATTCTTGATATTACTTGTGCTGCATCTTTTCCAAGTCCATTTAATATAACTCTTAATGGTTCTTTCCTAACTTTGTTAGCAGATTTTGCAATTCCTATAGCTCCTTCTGCTGCAGCAAAGCTTTCATGTCCAGCTAAGAATGCAAAACATTTTGTATCTTCTGATAATAGCATTGATGCTAAGTTTCCATGTCCTAATCCAACTTTTCTATCATCTGCAACTGAACCTGGAATACAGAATGCTTGTAATCCTTCTCCGATTGCTTTTGCTGCATCTGATGCTTTATTGCATCCTTTTTTTTATTGCAATTGCTGCTCCTAATGTATATGCCCATGCTGCGTTTTCAAAACATATTGGTTGAATTCCTTTTACTATTTCGTATGGGTTGAATCCTTTGTCTGTGCATATTTTTAATGCATCTTCAAAATCTTTTTATTCCGTATTTTTCCATTACTGGTTTTATTTGGTCTATTCTTCTTTCATAACTTTCAAATGTTACTGCCATAATTATTATTCCTCCTTATAAAATAATATTTTCTAAATTATTAATTATTTCATTAATATCTGTATATGGAATTATTTTTAAATTTTTATTTCCTCTAAACATTGTTGTTATTTTAGGTGTTACTGTTTTGTCATAAATTCCTATTATTCTTTTATTATGACTGTCAGCATATCCTATTTCATATCCTACTCCTAATGATGGAACTGTAAATTCTCCAAAAATCAAATCCGCTTCTTTTAATTCTTTTTTTAAATTTTCGAAAATAACGTAATCTGATTGTTGTTTTTCATCTATTAGAATAGTGTCATTTGCAACTTCTGGATTTAGAACTTCTCCATATTTTTGTAATTCTTTAATTAATTTTTTTATATGTTTCTAATTTTTGTCTTCCTCCATAGATTGAACCTGAAAAATAAATTTTCATCTTAGCCTCCGGTTTTAATATCTTGTTTATTATAACATATCGATTGGCTCTATGCATAAAATGTCTCACAAGAACCGTCTCTAGGATATTATTCTTCTCTAGGGTCTATTTTTTTAACAGCTTCGTCAAATCTTCCATATGTTCCAGATGCTTTTTCTATTGCTTCTTTAGGATCTATTCCTTTTTTGATATTATCCATCATTTTTCCTAAATGAACATATTTGTAACCAATTATTTGGTCATCTTTATCTAATCCTAATTCTACTATGTATCCTTCTGCAAGATTTAAGTATCTTGGTCCTTTTAATGAGCTTGAATATATTGTTCCAACTTGTGATGTATGACCTTTTCCTAAATCTTCAAGTCCTGCACCTACTGGAAGTCCTCCTTCTGAGAATGCTGTTTGTGTTCTTCCATATACTATTTGTAAGAATAATTCTCTCATTGCTGTATTTATAGCATCACATACTAAGTCTGTGTTTAATGCTTCTAATATTGTTTTACCTGTTAAGATTTCTCCTGCCATTGCAGCTGAATGTGTCATTCCTGAACATCCTATTGTTTCAATTAATGCTTCTTGGATTATTCCATCCTTTACATTTAATGTTAATTTACATGCTCCTTGTTGTGGTGCACACCATCCTATACCATGTGTTAATCCTGATATATCCTTTATTTCTTTCGCTTTAACCCATTTTCCTTCTTCTGGAATTGGGGCTGGTCCATGGTCTACTCCTTTTGCTACTTTGCACATTCCTTCTAATTCTTTTGAATAAATCATCGTTTTTTGCTCCTTTCATTTCTTAATTATAAATATCTTTTTATTTATAATTTAAATTTTGATTTTGGAATATAATCCTTATATAATATAGATTTAAAAAATCTAAAATTGAAAACTTTAATATATAAATCTTTAAAAAATAATTTATAAACATATTTCTAATATTCTAATGTCTATATATTTGATACATATTACTATCATTTCTATGATAATTTGTGTTATTTGTTTTTTTTCTCTTTATTATATTTTTATTTTCCTGTTCTTTTTCATCATCTAATGCTGATAAAATAATCTGATTTTTTGTTTTATGTACATTATTTTGTGCCATGTATTCTATATTCTGTGTCTCTTCATATCCTTCAGTATCATAGTCTACAATATTTTTAATATTTCTTATATATATACCTGTTTCATAAGTTTCTTTTTCTTCCTACTACCTTTTCACCTAATAAATATCTATCAATTATTTCTTTTTCTGCTTTATTTAAATGTTCTTTTTCCTATTCCTAAATATCTATATCTCCAAATAATATGTCTTTCATAACTAGAAATCCAGAAGAATTCAAATCTTCATAATCATATTCCACTTTAAATTTAATGCCTTCAATTGTCATTGTTAAATTTGTCCATGTAGGAACTATTTCAATTTTTTTTGAATTCTTCTCTTAATTCTACTATCTTTTGATATAATATTTTTACTAATTTAAGATATTCTTTTTCATCTAAATTAAATTTTTGTGGTATTTCATAGACGTTTACTGGATTTTTTTTCTTAAAAATCCCTTTTGGTATGTAGTAGAAGAAAAGCTCCCCTGTTTGTTTTCCATCAATTAGGTCCACTACAGAAGAATAAAGATACATTTTCTCCCATTTTTCTGGTATCATATAATACAATCTTTTTTGTATATCTTCATACATTTCTTTTATTTTCTTAGTGTGATTTAACATTATTACCTCTTTATTATTCTTTTTTATTAATAAACTTTCTCCTGTCATTTCTTCTGGCTTTTTTGTAATCCCATTAAATCAAGCATTGTTGGTGCTAAATCTGCTAGTTTTCCGCTTTCTTTTAACTTATATTCTTTATGATCTGTAACTAGTACTATTGGCACTGGATTTGTTGTATGTGCTGTGTGTGGTTCTCCTGTTTTGTAGTCTATCATTTGTTCTGCATTTCCATGGTCTGCTGTAATAATTAGATTTCCTTTTTTCTCTTCAATTATTTTTACAACTCTTCCTACACATTCATCTATAGTTTCAACTGCTTTAATTGCAGCCTGTAGACTTCCTGTATGTCCTACCATGTCTGTATTTGCATAGTTTAGAATAACTACATCATATCTATCATTTTCAAGTGCTTCACATACTTTGTCTGTTACTTCATATGCACTCATTTCTGGTTTTAAATCATATGTTTCCACTTTTGGAGATGGTACTAATATTCTATCTTCTCCTGGATATTGTTTTTCTTCTCCACCATTAAAGAAAAATGTAACATGTGCATATTTTTCTGTTTCTGCAATTCTTAATTGTGTTAACCCTTCTTTGCTTACTACTTCTCCAAATGTATTTTTTAATGGTTCTTTTTTGAAGGCAATTTGAACATTTGGCATTGTTTCATCATAATTTGTAAAGCATACAAAGTATAAATTCATCTTCTTTGTTTCAAATCCATCAAAATTTGGATCTACTAATGCTCTAGTTATTTCTCTTGCTCTATCTGGTCTAAAGTTGAAGAATATAACTGAATCATTTTCTTCTATTTTTGCTACTGGTTCATCATTAGTATTGCAGATTACAGTTGGTTCAACAAATTCGTCAAATACTTCTTTTTTGGTATGAATCTTCAATTGCTTTTATCGGATCTCCAGCTTTTTCTCCTTCTCCATTTACTAATGCATTATAGCATTTTTGCACTCTTTTCCCATCTTTTATCTCTATCCATTGCATAGAATCTTCCTGATAATGTTGCAATTTTTCCTATTCCTTTTTCTTTCATTTTTTCTTGTAATGATGTAATATATGTTTCTGCTGATGCTGGTGGTGTATCTCTACCATCTAAGAAACAATGCACATATACATCTTCAAAATCTCTTCTTTTAGCCATTTCTAATAAACCATATAAGTGTCTATTGTGGCTATGAACTCCGCCATCTGATACTAAACCTAAGATGTGTAATTTTGAATTATGTTTTTTACAGTTTTCAATTGCTGCTATAAATTCTGGAACACTAAAGAAATCTCCATCTTCAATTGATTTTGTGATTCTTGTTAATTCTTGATATACTATTCTTCCTGCTCCTATATTTGTGTGTCCTACTTCTGAATTTCCCATTTGTCCTTCTGGTAATCCAACATGTAATCCACTTGTAAATATATCTGTTGTTGGATATTTTTTCATTAGTTTATCAATATTAGGTGTATTTGCTAACTTTATTGCATTTCCCTCTTTATTTGGATTATCTCCAAATCCATCTAATATCATTAGCATTGTTACTTTATCTTTCATTATTATCCCTTCCTTTTTTATGCAGTTTTAAGTAAGCTAAATTAATTTACTCTTTCTCATTAGTATGTTAATTTGCTATACTTGTGCATAATTTACAATTTTAGAAAATTCTTCTGGCTTCAAGCTTGCTCCACCAACTAATCCTCCATCAATATCTGACATTTCAAATATTTCTTTTGCATTAGTTGATTTTACGCTTCCGCCATACTGTATTATAACTCCGTTTGATACCATTTGTCCATACATTTGACAAATTTTGTCACGTATTGACTTAATTGTCTCATTTGCCTGTTCTGCTGTTGCTGTTTTTCCTGTTCCTATTGCCCATATTGGTTCATATGCTATAATTATATTTTCTACTTGTTCCTCAGTTAATCCATCTAATGCTTTTTCTATTTGTGAAGTTATTATTTCTACTGTTTGACCAGCTTCTCTTTGTTCTAATGTTTCTCCAACACATACTATTGGCTTTAATCCATTTGATAATGCTGATTTTATTTTTTTATTTACTGTTTCATCTGTTTCAGCAAAATATTGTCTTCTTTCAGAATGTCCTATAATAACATATTCAACTCCAATTGATTTTAGCATTTTTCCTGAAACTTCCCCTGTGTATGCGCCTGATTCTTCAAAATGCATATTTTGTGCTCCTATTTTTATATTTGTTCCTTGTGCTGTTAATAATGAATAAAATAAATCTGTATATGGAACACATAATATCACTTCGTTTTCTGTGTTTTTTTTACTAGTGGTACTAGTGTATCTATAAATTGCATTGCTTCATTTGGGAAGCATGTTCATTTTCCAGTTTCCTGCAATTACTTTTCTTCTCATAATTTACCCCTCTCCAATTTTTAATTTTCAACCAATGTGAACTAATGTGGACGTTGAAGAACCAATGGGGACGTTGAATCAAGAACCAATGGGGACGTTGTTAAATTGGTTGAAAATATTATAATTTATTATATATTAATTCTTTAGTTTTCAACCAATTTAACAACGTCCCCATTGGTTCTTGATTCAACGTCCCCATTGGTTCTTCAACGTCCACATTAGTTCACATTGGTTGAAATCTCTATTTTTATTTATCTAGTAAGCATTCAATTCCTGGTAATTTTTTACCTTCTAAGAACTCAAGTGATGCTCCTCCACCTGTAGAAATATGTGTCATTTTGTCTGCTAATCCTGCTTTTTTCTACTGCTGCTCCAGAGTCTCCTCCTCCTATAATTGTTGTTGCATCTAATTCGGCTAAAGCTTTTTGCTATTTCATTTGTTCCAATTGCAAATTGATCAAATTCAAATAATCCTAATGGTCCATTCCATATTACTGTTTTGGCATTTTTTAATTCTTCTTTAAACATCGCAATTGTTTTTTCTCCAATATCAAAACCTTCCCAATCATCTGGTATTTCTGTCCATGCAACTGTTTTGCTTTCTGTATCTGGTTTAAATTCCTTTCCTACTTTTGTGTCAACAGGTAATAATAATTTTACTCCTTTTTGTTTTTGCTTTTTCCATTGCTTCTAAAGCTAAACCTGTTTTTTCTTCTTCACATAGTGAATTTCCTACATTATATCCTTGTGCTTTAAAGAATGTATATGCCATTCCTCCACCTATCATTAATGTGTCTACTTTGTCTAATAAGCTATCAATTACTCCTATTTTATCAGATACTTTTGCCCCACCAAGTATTGCTACAAATGGTCTTTCAGGATTGTTTATTGCATTTCCTAATACATTTAATTCTTTTTCTATTAGAAAACCTGATACTGCAGGTATATATGATGCTATTCCTGCTGTTGAAGCATGAGCTCTATGAGCTGTTCCAAATGCATCATTAACAAATACTTCTGCCATACTTGCTAATTGTTTTGCGAATTCTGGATCATTATCTGTTTCTTCTCTATGGAATCTAACATTTTCAAGTAGCATTACTTGTCCTTCTTTTAAGTTTGCAGCCTTTTCTTTTGCATCTTCTCCAATTACATCATTTGCCATTATTACTTCTTTTTCCTAACAATTTTGATAATTCTTTTGCAACAGGTGCTAAAGAAAATTCAGGTTTAACCTCTCCCTTTGGTCTTCCTAAATGTGATGCTAATATTACTTTACAATTTTGCTCTAATAAGTATTTTATTGTAGGTAATGCTGCTACAATTCTTGTATTATCTGTAATGTTTTGATTTTCATCTAATGGTACATTAAAGTCACATCTTACTAAAACTTTCTTATCTTTTAAATCAATATCTTTTACTGTTTTTTTATTCATATCTTTTCCTTCTTTCCTTTAGGCTTTTTTGTTTTACCTAAAATTATTTTAATTGGTATTTTTTATAGTTTTTACCTAATTTATCAAGATAATTCAATTTTATACTAAAAAAGAATACTTTTCAAGTATTCTTTTTTTAGTTTAATATAATATTTTTTATTATAAAAACTTATTTACTATAAACTTGGAATTCTGCTACACCTAATGAATTTCCATTTCCTCCATATAAGTCTATAATCTTTATTCTTATCTGTTCAATAGTTGTCTCATCCCTTATAATAAAGCTTTGTACTTCATCATTATCTAATAAAACTAAATTACCTGTTAAATCATTCCATTCATTACTATCTTTTTCTTTCCCCTCTATACAGAAATTTTTACATCTATATCCGCTTAAATTAAAATTAACTATATCTACCTTATATGGTATAATTTCTTTTTGGAAATTATATCCTATAAATTCAAATCCTTTTGGCTCTGCAGATAACCATGCAGTTTTGTTATTGTTATCAAAAGCTTTATACTTATCATAGGTATTTGAATCATATGAACTATATATTATATTTTCATTATTTGAACTCAATGTAGAAATTTTTTCTGCAATATCATCAAAAAAGTTCAATTGTTTATTCAACAATCCATTAAACCAATTTTTATTATTCATAAACAACTTTTTATTTTCCGTTTTATATAAAACTTCCATAGCAATTTCTGAATTTGTTATTTTACTTAAAAATTTATTATCATTATCCAATATAAATTTTGTGCCATCACTATTGCTTAAAATTTTCTCTAAGATTTCATCTTTATTATTTATAATATCACTTTCCACATATTCTTCTGATAAACCACATCTTTTTAAAATATTTTTTAATTGCTTGTTCCAATTTTTACCACTATCCGTTAGAAATCCTAATTTACTTTCATATTCAACCAATGGTATTATACTTCCTTCTTCTAATACTCCTTTTATACTTCCTTCTTCTTCTATAACAAATTTATACTCCGAATACTCATCAACGCTTACTACTATCATACTTAAATTATTTATTTTTGTAATATCACTTTCAACTCCTTCATTTACTTTTGATGTTTTTTCTGTATAATATCCTTCTATAGTTATATCATTCATATTTGCAAAATTTTCATATATCTTTAAAAGTGTATCATTGCTATCTTCCATTATATTTTCCGAAATTATTTCCATTATTTTTATTTCTACTGTTTCTTTTGCATTTTTATATCTTGTTTGCATTTTTTGCTTGCTTTGCTCTTGAAATAACCCATTATCTCCTGTTAGTGTAGCAATTGCTACACTTGATAATATCAATAAAATTACAATAGTTATTACAAGAGCTATTAATGTAATACCTTTATTTTTATTCATTAGTTTTCCTCCTATACTTTTTATATAAAAAAGACATTATATACTTTTTGATTTATATAACTATTAATAATTATATGGAGATGATGGGACTTGAAAGTTATTTGTCCATGCACAATACCCATTTAATATTCTAAGTTCATCCATATATGTATCTTTTGAATAATAACCAGTACCTTCATATCCCAAATATAAATCTCCATCTGCAAAAACTATTGAACTTTCAGCACTTTCTTGTAATACTCCATTATAAAACACATATATTATTCCATCTTTTCTTGTAACTGCTATATGTACCCATTCATCCATTGGTGGTGGTTCTAATGTTAAATAATTAGTTAATCCCCATCCTCTAACAACAAATTTTCCATTATTTAAACACAACAAAATACCACCATTTTCTTTAACTGCAAGCTGTATAGACCATTGTTCATTAAGATTTTCATTTGATTGATTAATCCAATAATCAATTGTAAAATCTTTATCTAATTTATATTTTCCATCACTTGTTTTATATTTCATATAAGTATTATTAAAATAAGATGATGCTATACCAATTTTCTTATTATCAAATGATATTGTTGAATTTTTTTTTTCAGTTAGTCCTATATTATTTTCAAAATGATATATAATTTCATTGCTAAATTCTTCTGGTTCTTTTGTAATATCAAAATCATTAGTATATTTTGCTACTCCATTTAATATTTTTAATTCATCTATATAACTATTTCCTTTAGTATAATTATTAGAACTATCTGCTCCAATATAAAGATTCCAATTAGTAAATTTTATTGAATTTTGTACTGTTCCTTGTAATATTCCATTATAAAATACCGATATTATTCCATCTTTTCTTGTTATTGCTATATGCACCCATTCACTTATTAATGGTGGCTCTAATGTTAAATAATTAGTTACTCCCCATCCTCTAACAACAAATTTTCCACTATTTAATCCTATCCAAATTCCACCATAATTTCCAACAACAACTTGTGGTCCCCATTCAATATTCAAATTTTCCTCCGCTAACTTTTAACCAATATTCTATTGTAAAATCTTTATCAAATTCAAATTTTTTTTGTATTTGCATCAACACACGCAGTGTTATCCAATTTCAATGAGCTATTTCCTACTTTCTTATCTTCTGTAGTAATTTTATCAGAATCTATAATTATCCCTTTATCATCATCAAAATGTTCTAATAATGCTAAACTTTGTTCTTCTTTTTCATACTCATTATTTTCGTTATTTTTTCCATTATTTACTTTCTATACTGTCATCTATTTCTATTGGTTGTTCCAATTTTTCTAATTCTATAATTCCTTTATTCTCAACTTTACTTTTGCACATATTTTTGCTAAACAAGTTGCTCCAATTTTGCTAAAACTTAATCTTCCACTTTTAAATCTTTTGCTTAATACTGTGAATATTTGACTTTCCATTATTCCTGGATTCTTGTATTCAATTCCCTCTGGTGCTTCTGGCATTTCTATATTTCTTTCTTCTAATATGTCTTGGTATCTTGGTAAACCATCACTTAAATAACTTTCTAATCTTTCAATTTTCTTTACATATTTTTCCTCCCCTCCACATTCAAATTTTAGATATTTAAGAAAAATTGGTACTTCATCATATCTTCTTTCTGCAATTAATTTTTCTATTATTCTTCTATTTTCTTCTTCAGGTATATCTCTAATTATTTCTTGATGTATATGAAAATTATCTTTCTGTCTTATCGTATCGTATTTTTTGTTGCTAATTTATTTATCCATCTTGCTCCATCTCCATTTAGAATCCTAAGCTGAATCTTATCTACATCATACTTTTGGAATATTCTTGCGTCCCTTCGTTGTTTCATTTCCTTTGAACTCATAAATCCTACAATATACATTTTTTCCACCAATGTATGTCTTGGATCATCTTTTTTCCAACCTTCATAAGCAACGTGTAATTTTAATTCTGATTTCACGCTACTTTGTTCTTTGTACTCTTTTCCTTGCTTTTCACAGATTCTTCTGTTTTTTGCTTTTTGTTCTTCTCGATCTTTTCCTTGAAGGTTTATCCATAATCCATCTGCTTCTTCAAACAATACTGGTATTTCTTTTATTCCTGGTATTAATTTATCTTTACTATCCAACTTAATTTCTTCTTGTTCCTTTTCAATAATTTTCATACCTTCTTGAATGACTACATCTCTTACTGCTTCGTGGCTTATTGATATATTTATGCTTTCCATCAATTGTGATGAAGCGTCCCTGTACGAATTTGTTTCTACTGCTGTACTTAATATTTTTTTCTACTAAGTTTGCTGATATTTTTCCTATTGCTGTAATACTCACTAATTCATCTAAAAAGAAAAATATATTTTTTACATTCATTTTTTGTATTTTCATTTACTGTATATTCATAAACTGCTCTGTTTTTTTATATGTTACAACTCCTAATACTGTTTTAATTGAATTAATCTTGTAACCTTTGTGTCTAAATGTCTTCTTATCTTTTAACTGTAAACTTTTTCTTTACAGTATGTTCCTCATCAGTCAAAAAAAAACTACTATTTTAGTACAGTTTTTCTCAGTTATTTTTAAAATATCCCACAATATATTTCAATTTTGACACTTTTTCTATTTTTGTTTCTATATCATCTTGTGTTTTACATCATAAATATATTTAAAATCTTCTCAGCACTTTCATATATTTCTTTTGACACTTTTTCTTTTTAGTTAATTCAATTATATTTAAAATCTTCTTCTTTTTAGTTAATTCAATTAGTTTATCAATTGCACCTTCTCCAGCGTTTGCCCAACCTTCTACTAAGCTAACAGGTATTTGTTTTTTCTTGCAATGCTGATTCTATAAATTGAATTTCTTCATTTGTATCAGTATTATATTTATTTATTGCAACAATTACATTTAATCCAAATTTTTCTTTTATATTTTGAAGGTGTTTATATAGATTATTCATTCCATTTTCTAATGCTTGCATATTCTCTTCTTGTATTTTTTCTTTTTCTGCTCCACCATGATATTTCAATGCTTTTATTGTTGCAACTATAACTACTACATCTGGTTTTATTTGAGCTTTTCTACATTTTATATCTAAGAATTTTTTCTGCTCCTAAATCTGCTCCAAAACCTGCTTCTGTTATTGCATAATCTCCTAATTTTAATGCCATTTTAGTTGCAATTATACTATTACATCCATGTGCGATATTTGCAAATGGTCCTCCATGTATTATCGCTGGTGTATGTTCTAGAGTTTGTACTAAATTTGGCTTTATTGCATCTTTTAATAATACTGCCATTGCTCCATCTGCTTTTATATCTCTTGCATAAATAGGTTCTTCTTTAGAATTATATCCGATTATTATATTTCCTAATTTTTCTTTTAAATCTTTTATATTTTCTGCTAAACATAGTATTGCCATTATTTCTGAGGCAACAGAAATATCAAACCCATCTTTACGTGGTTGTATATTTTTTTTCTCCTGAAAGTCCTGTTTCCACACATCTTAATTGTCTATCATTTAAATCTACACATCTTTTCCATGTTACTTTTCTAAAATCTAATTGATTTCCAAAATAAATATGATTGTCTATCATACTTGATAATAAATTATTAGCTGATGTTATTGCATGAATATCACCAGTAAAATGTAAATTTATATCTTCCATTGGAGCTACTTGCACATGTCCACCACCTGTTGCTCCACCTTTTATACCAAAAACTGGTCCTAATGATGGTTCTCTTAATGCTAATATTGTATTTTTGCCCAATTTTGATAGTCCATCTGCTATTGCTATTGAAATTGTTGTTTTTCCTTCTCCTAATGGTGTTGGATTTATTGCTGTTACTAATATTAATTTTCCATTTTCTTTATTTTTTAATTTTTTCTAAAACATTATTTGAAATTTTTGCTTTATACTTTCCATATTGTTCTAAATCATTCTCTTCTATATTTAGTTTTTTCTGCAATTTCTGTTATTTTTTTTAATTCTGTATTTCTTGCAATTTCAATATCTGTCATATGTATTATCTCCTTTTACATTATTAGACCTGCTATAACTCCTATTAAAGCTCCTACAAGAACTTGAAAAGGTGTATGTCCTAATACTTCTACAAGTTTTTCTGAAACTTGTAATCCTGTTAACCCAGGAGTTGCTATTATTTTATTTAACAATGCTGCTTGCTTTCCTGCTGCTCTTCTTATTCCACATGCATCATACATAACAACAGCTGCTAATATTAATGAAACAGCAAAAATTGGTGTATCTACACCTTGATATTTTCCAACTAATGTTGCTAATGATGTAACTATTGCAGAATGAGAACTTGGCATTCCTCCTGCTCCTAATATTCTTTTAAAGTTAAATTTCTTTGTTGTTACTAAATCATATATAACTTTAAATAATTGTATAAAAACCATAATAAAAATGGTACATAAATATATTTATTTTGTATAAATCCTTGAAAATTATTCACTGTAGTTTTTCCCTTCTATTTTTCACTTTATTTCTCGTAAATTAACTTAATAAGACTTTTTATTATTGTTATTAATTTTTATATCTATTTTTTTAATTGCCTTTATTTTTATTCAGCACTAAAATTTTCTTCTCTTTAATTGCCTTTATTTTTATTCAGCACTAAAATTTTTTTCTTCTACTTCATCATCATTTTTTAATAATATTGTTATTTTCTTTTTTCTGCATCTTCTAGCATCTTATTACATTCTTTTTGCAATTTTTATTCCTTGTTCAAATTTAGAAATTGAATCATCTAGGTTTAAATCTCCCTTTTCTAATTCTGTTACTATTGTTTCTAAATTTTCCATGTTTTCCTCAAAATTCATTATTCTTCCATTCCTTTCACAAGGCATAAACCTAATCATAAAAATAATTAAAATTTGACACAACCAAAATTGTAATTATTTTTAACCTAACTTTTTAAATATTTTTACTCTTCAACTATAGTTTTTGCCTTAACATTAACAGTATATTGTGTTACAGCATTTCTATCTGTTTTATTTCTTACTGTTACTTTATATGTTCCATCTGAATTCAAGTTTGTTTCAAATATATATGAATCAACATCAATTCCCCATTCTTCTTGAGCCATTTTTATTGCTGTTTCTTGATCTGTAAGTCCTGTATTTTCTTTACTACTTTCTTCCTCTTCTTTTCCAACAATTTCTGGCTCTTTTGAAGTATTTGTTTCAGTCTCTGTTACTGTATTTTCTGTTGAAGTATTATCTTCTGTTTGATTACTTTCTACTATTCCATCAATATAGTTATCCATATGTGTTTTATTACTTTGTATTTCATTTGATGAAGAATTTATTGTTCTATTTATTGTTACTCCAACATAAATGCGTACACTCAAAATTATTATTACTATAATCCCTATTAATATTTTTTTACCATTTGACATATTTTATATCCTTCTTTCTTGGAAAACTTTACTCGAGTTTTTATGGTATTACATCATTTCTCAAGTCTAGTTTTAGTCTTTAGTTTACAATATTTCTAATTCATTATTTAATTACTTCTGCTTCTTTTTGACCATCTTTTAATTTTATAGTTACTATATCACCTATTTTTAAATCATTTACACTCTTTACAATTTTATCATTATTTTCTACTAACGAATATCCTCTTGTTAATGTTTTTAAAGGACTCAATGCATCTAATTTACATAGTAATTCTATGTATTTTGTTTTTTCTTCTTTTTGCTTACTCTTTATTGTATTTTCTAATCTTTTAACATAACTATCAATTTTTAAGTATTTATCATTTATTTCTCTTTGAGGTTCTTTAAACACTCTACTACTCATGCATTTTTCGTATCTTAATCTCATTATTTGCACTTTTTTTATTAATGCATTTCTTAATCTATTTTGTGATATATCTATTTTCTGTTTTACTTCGTATATATCTGGGACAGCTAATTCAGCAGCTGCTGATGGTGTAGGTGCTCTTAAATCCGCAACGAAATCAGATATTGAAAAGTCTGTTTCATGTCCTACTGCTGAAATTATTGGTATTTCTGAATTATAAATTGCATGTGCTACTATTTCTTCATTAAATGGCCACAAATCTTCTAGTGAACCTCCACCCCTTGCTAAAATCAGTACATCTGCCATTTTATTTTTTGTTCATAAATTTTATACCTTCTGCTAATTTTTTCAGCAGCTCCTTCTCCTTGAACAGGTACAGGAAATAATCTAATATTTACATTCGGATTTCTTCTAGTACTAACATTTATTATATCTCTAATAACAGATCCCGTTTGAGATGTTAGCACTCCTATAGTTTTAGGAAACTTAGGTATTTTTTGTTTATGTTCTTCATTAAAATATCCTTGGCTTTGTAAGTTGGCTTTCAATTCTTCGTATTTTCTATAAAGAACTCCTAATCCATCTTCCTGCATTGCTTTTGCATAAATTTGATATACTCCATCTCTTTCAAATACAGAAACTCCACCTACTATAAAAACTTTCATTCCATCTTTTGGTGTAAAATCCAATTTTTGTGCATATGTTTTAAACATAATACATTTTATCAAAGGAATTTTCATCTTTTAATGTAAAATACAAATGCCCTGTATAATGATTCTTGAAATTAGAAATTTCCCCTTTAACAAGAACGTTTTCCAAATTTTCATCATCTGCAATTTTATCTTTAATATAACGGTTTAATTGACTAACCGTTATTGCCATGTTTTCATAATTCATTTCAAATTGCTTTCCTTTCACTATGTTTCTAATAAAAATCTAACTTTAAAACAATTAAAAATTTAATAAAACTATATATTTTACATTTCTTTTACTATACTTGCCAAAATTCCGTTTACAAAGTTCTTTGACTTATCTTCTCCATATTTCTTTGCAAGTTCAACAGCTTCATTTATAGCTACCTTATATGGTATTTGGTTATATTTAATTTCATAAATAGCTACTTTTAAAATTGATAAATCCATTTTAGAAATTCTGTTTAGCTTCCAGTCTGATTTTAAATTTTGTTCTATATAATTTTGAATATTGTCTTCTTCTTTTTTTTATTCCTAATATCACATCTTTTTATATATTTTTTGTTTCTTCATCTGTTATTGAATTACTCTCAAAAAATAAATCTATTTGTTCTTTTTAAATTTTCTTCTTGTTGAATTTCTAAGCTATAGACTAATTTGAAAGCATTTTCTCTCATTGCTGAACGATTCATTATTTCCAATCCTTTTTCCAATTTATTTAGGTTTTATGGAATTCCTATAACCACTAATTTTATTACTTTTATACTCCGTTTGTATTTTTAGTATTTTACATTTTATCAATAAATTTTTTCAATTTAGCTTTTACATCATCTTTGTTTCTTTGTACATAATTTCCTATAAAAGCACCTGCTAATAATAGTAAAATTCCTACAATCACATCATATAATCTAGTTGCTAAAATAACTATTGCAACTATTACTCCTATAATTGCACCTTTATATTCACTAATAAATTTTTTTTATATCTTCCATTTTATTTGCTTCCTTTCTTATAAGTATTATTCAAATTTTAATTATTATCTTTCTTTTCTTGGATAGCTTTTTTTATTGTAATATTTACTTCTTTTACTTCTAAATCTGTGATTTTCTTTACTTTATCTTTAATTTCATTTTGTAACTCTGCTGATAAATCTTTAATTATAGTATTAGCTTCTACAATTAAATTAATATATATGTTTACATTATTGTTTTTATCTAACATCACTTTTGAAGAAACATCTTTTGTTCCTTTGTATTCTTTAGTAACCCCATCTACTATATTTTGTATTGTTTCTTTTTGAAATCATTAATTTTCCATTTTCATTTGCTAACAATACACCTTCTTTATCTTTTAATTCTTGCTTTGAAGTTGGATCAAAGAAAATGCAACGTATAGATAATAAAATGAATACTATACTAACTCCTAAAATTATTTTTGATGATGTTTCTCCTAATAACAATGCTGCCATCAAGCTTCCTACAACATTTATATCTAACCATCTAAATACTAATAAACATGCTATTATTGATAAAATCAATATAATATTTGAATATATAACTAATGTAATTTTTTCTACAACTTTCATTTTACGACAATTCCTTTCTTTTTAAGGTTCAAAATTTGATTAAAAATATTTTATTTTACAATTATTTTTTCAAACTTATTACCTCACTTTTTTTCTATTTGTTTTTTTTACAGTTTTATGTTTTGTACATTATTTAATTTATAATATAAACTTCTACTATTCTTCTTTATTTTCTTTAGTTTCTTCATCTACATTATTTTTTCTTTTTTTGCAATATCTGTATTAACACCTTGTACATGAACATTAACTTCTTCAACTTTAAATCCTGTCATATTCTCAACTGACTTCTTTACTCTTGTTTGAATTTCAAATGCAACATCTGGTATTCTTGAGCCATATTCAACTATAATATTTACATCTATTTTTGCTTTTCCATTTTTCTTTTTCTACTTTTATTCCTTTTGCTAAATTTTTCTTTCCACTTAATACTTCTGAAATCCCACCTGCAAATCCTCCAGACATTCCAGAAACTCCTTGTACTTCAGAAACAGCTACACCAGCTATTACAGCAATCACATCCGTTGATATTTCAATACCATTTTCTGTATCAGTAGCATTTGTTTCTACTGTGTTTTCTTCTAATTCTTGGTTTTGTAATTTTTCTTGATTTTCATCCATAACGAAACCTCCTTTATTATGTTATAAGTATATCAATTATAATACTTTTTTACAACCTTTTTTGTATATTTTTTTGTCCCACAGGGACGGTTCTTAGTGGGACATTTTTGTCCTACAGGGACACATATTAAATTAATTATATTCTTTACTACTTTAGGACTATCTCTTTAGGGCATTTATTTCCTCTTAGAAAATCTCCTATTGGCATTCTTTTTGCATTTTCTCCTTGTATTTCCAAAACTTCCAAAATTCCTTCTTTTGTTTTAATAAATAATCCTTCTTTTGGGTCAGCAATTAACACTGTTCCGTTTTCCAATTTGTTAATGTCTTTTATTTCACTTTCAAATTTATTTACCACATCTACTTTCCAAAATTTTATTTTTTTTATCATTTAAATAGCAGTATGCTCCCATAATTGATTTAATCCTCTAACTAGATTTTTTATTTGAATAGCAGATTGATTTTCCCAATCAATTTTTGACATTTCTTTATTTAGCATTGGAGCCATTGTAAAATTTTCTCCTTGTTTTTCTCTTGGAGCAGTTCCATCTTCAATTTTATTTAAAGTTTCTACTAATAATTCTCCACCTATTTTAGCTAATCTATCCCATAATTCTCCAGTTGTTTCATTACCTCCAATATCTACTTCTTTTTTTAAGAATCATATCTCCTGTGTCCATTCCAACATCCATATACATTGTTGTGATTCCTGTCTTTTTTTATCTCCGTTTATAACAGCCCATTGAATTGGAGCTGCTCCTCTATATTTAGGAAGTAATGAACCATGTACATTTATACACCCCAGTTTAGGGATTTTTAATAATTCCTCTGGTAAAAATTTTGCCATATGCAACAACACATATAACATCTGGATTCATTTTTTTCTTACTTCTTCTATAAATTCAGGATTATTTCTTACTTTTATTGGTTGATACACTGGTATTTTTTTTCTAAAGCATATTCTTTTACTGGTGAAGAAACCATTTTCATGCCTCTTCCCTTTGGTTTGTCTGGGTTTGTAACCACACCTAACATATTAAAACCTGCTTTATCTATAGATTTTAAACTTTCTTCTGCAAAGTCAGGTGTTCCCATAAATAAGATATTTAGCATAAATTACCTCCTATTCTAATTTAAAAATCAATTTTATATAATTAAAATGAAAAAATACTATTTATAAAAATCACAATAGAAATTTAGACTATTTTTGTTCATCTTTTACATATTCTAAAGTTCCTGGAATCATTTTATCAACAAATACCTCTCCATCTAAATGGTCTAATTCATGGCAAATTGCTTGTGCCAATAATTCTTTTGCTTTAACTTTTATTCTCTTACCATTTCTATCTGTATATTCTGCCACTACTTCTTCTGGTCTTATTACTTTTGCAAATTTATTTGGAAAACTTAAACATCCTTCTTCTACTTCTCTTTCGCCTTTTTGTTTTTAAAATAACAGGATTTATTAATGCAATTGGTCCATCATCTTCATAAGTATCAATTACAACTACTCTTTTTAGAATTCCAACTTGCACAGCAGCTAGTCCAACACCATTATACTTGTGCATTGTTTCTATCATATCATCAATTAATTGTTGTATTTTATCATCTATTATTTCTACTTCTCTGGATTTTTTCTTTAAAATTTCGTCTCCTTCATATCTTAAGTTTCTGATTGCCATTTTTATCACATTCCTTCCTTCAAACTTTTTATCTGATTTAACTATTTCTACATGTTATGCTTCTATTCGATATAAGCAAAATATCCCATAAAAAACTTCTACGTCCTTACATTATTATTGGGATTTACATCTATTGTTATAGTAGTATTTTTATAATTTATATCATACATTTCTTTTAGTATCCCATTTAATGATTGATTTGCCTCTAAAGTCATATTACCTTTTATTATAATTCTCCATCTAAATTTATTTTGAATTTTATCTATTGGAGATGGCATTGGCTTAAATACATTAAATTTAGGCATCTCATATTCATCTTTTTCTTTAAATACAGATGTATTTATTATTTTTTCGTACATTTGCTCTGATACTTTTTTTTTATCTCTTTTTTCATCAGTGCTATTAAAGCCTATAAGTATTATATCGCAAAATGGTGGATATTTCAACTGTTTTCTTAGTTCCATTTCTGTTTCATAAAATTGATCATAATTTTGTTTTTGTGCTGCTTGTATGCTAAAATTATCTGGGTTATATGTTTGTATTATAACTTTCCCTGGTAAGTTTTTTCTCGTCCAGCCCTTCCTGCCACTTGTGTTAAAATTTGAAACGTCTCTCTGTTGCTCTATAATCATCAATACTTAATGAACTATCTGCTGCTATAACACCTACCAAAGTTACCTTAGGAAAATGATGTCCTTTTACAACCATCTGTGTCCCTATCAAAATATCTATATCTTCATTTTTAAATTTTTCTAAAATCTGTTCATGTGAATTTTTCTTTGTAACTGTATCTACATCCATTCTAATTGTTTTGGCTTGTGGAAATTGTTTATGTATTTCTTGTTCAAGTTTCTGAGTTCCTGTTCCAAAATATCTAATTTTATCACTTCCACATTCTGGACAAATTTTCATTAATTTTTCTTCATATCCACAATAATGACACTTTAATTTATTTTCGTAACTATGATAAGTCATACTTATATCACAATTTTTGCATTTAACAGTATACCCACAATTTCTACACATTATAAATGTTGAATAACCTCTTCTGTTTAAAAATAGAATTGTTTGTAATTTATTTTTCAAATTTTCTTCTATAGATTGATACAAATCAAAACTTAACATAGAACGATTTCCATTTGCTAATTCTTGTTTTAAATCTACAATTTCTACACTGGGCAAATTTGACTTATTTGCTCTTTTTGTTAACTTCAACAACGTATATTCTCCAGTTTCAGCTTTATAAAATGAGTTTAAATCTGGAGTTGCACTTCCTAAAACAACCGGTATTTGATTTTCTTTTGCTATTTTCTCTGCAATTTCTTTTTTGCTTGATATTTTGGTGTTGATTCAGATTTATAAGATGCATCGTGTTCTTCATCTACTAAAATAATTCCTAAATTTTTTACTGGTGCAAAAATTGCAGACCTTGCACCTATTACAATTCTAGCACTTCCATCGTTTATCTTTTTCCCATTCATCATGTCTTTCTCCAATTGATAATTTACTATGTAAAACAGCTCTTTCTTCTTTTCCAAATCTTGAAATAAATCTATTTAACATTTGTGGAGTTAATGAAATCTCTGGAACTAAAACAATTGCAGACTTGTCCTGTTTTATAACTTTGTCTATTAATTGCAAATATATTTCAGTTTTTCCAGAGCCTGTAACACCATACAACAAAAATGTTTCATATTCATTTCTATCTATTGCTTGCTCTATTTTTTGATATGCTTCTAATTGTTCTTCTGTTAATTTTAAATTTTGGCTTGTTTCAACTTTTTTATATATTAGTGGATTTCTTTCAATTTTTTGTTCTGTAATTTCTAAATATCCATTTTTAACTAATGTATTAACAACACCTCTTGTACAATCTGCAAAATTTTCAATTTCTGTAACAGTACAAGCTTCATTATCTTTTACAAAATTCAATACTCTTTTTTGTTTTTCTGATTTTATTTTACCCGCTTCTATATCAAAATTAATTTCATCAATCTGTTTTTTTAAATAAACAACATTTATTTTTTTATCTTGCACTCTATTTTGAATAGTTTTAGTTCTTGTTCCTGGAGTCTGCATCAATTTTATACAATCTGAAATATTGCAAAAATATCTATTTGCCATCCACTTTGCAAGTTCAATTTGATTATCTGTAAGTCCTGTTTCAACTTTTACTATATCTTTTACTTCAAAATTTGATTTTTCTTTAATTTTTTATAACATGTGCTTCCTCAAGCCTTTGACCTTTACCAAATGGAATTAATACTTTTGTTCCAATTTCTACAATTTCTTCTATATCACTTGGAATATGATAATCAAATGTTCTGTTTAATTTTTTAGCTGAACTATTAATTATTACTTCTGCAATCATTATTTTTTTTATAAAGACTCCTCTCTTAATTTGCTTTGTTACAGTTCAGTAAGAAAATATACGATTATGAGGGGCTAGTTCTTAAGGATTTATACTTGATTGAATTTCTAAACTGTTCATTGCGTTCAAAAAAGAAAATTTAATATTAAAAATTGAGCCTCTTTCACTCCGGTATAAAATTTATATATATGATTTTATAATTTTCTAATGTGATTAGAGCAATATTAGAATTTTTTAAATAAATTAATGGAAAGAGTTCACGTCGAACGAAGTGAGGACTAAGTGGAAGGGTGCCATTAATTTATTTTAGAAATTTTTATTTTGCGTATTGAACTAAAAAATTCTAAAATCATATATATAATTTATTTTTCCGTGAACATTCCTCTATTTTTAATATAATATTTTCTATTTTTCACTCCAATCAAGCATTTAGAAATTCAATCAAGTATAAATCCTTAAGAGCTAGCCCCTCATAACCGTATATTTTCTTACTGAACTGTAACTTTTGCTTTTCTTATTCTACTATATTTTATTCATTTTTGCTAGTATTTTTTAATAAAATATGATATAATACTTTTTAAATTTGTTGTTAAAATTTTTAAGTTTATCATTTTATAATAACAACAAAAAATATTACTTTTAAGGTGATTATATATGGATAACGAAAGATTTAAAATTACAAAGAAATGTGGAATATTCGGCATTTTAGGAAATATATTTCTGCTTATTTTAAAAGCATTTGTTGGCTTTACATTCAAAAGTCAAGCTATGATTGCAGATAGTTTAAATAGTGCAGGCGATATTTTTGCATCCCTTATGACTTTTATTGGAAATAAAATTGCAAGTGTTCCAAATGATGAAGACCATAATTTTGGACATGGAAAAGCTGAATATATTTTTTCTATGTTTATTGCAATTTCTATGATATTAGTTGCATCTAAACTATTATTTGACTCTTTTCAAACTTTAATTTTAGGAAGTCAATTACAATTTTCTTGGCTACTAGTTGTTGTTTGTATAATTACAATTATTACAAAATTTTCATTATTTCTTTATACACAAAAAACAACCAAAAAATATTCAAACATTTTATTAGAATCAAATATGCAAGACCATAGGAATGATTGCATTGTAACAAGTTTTACATTACTTTCTATTATTCTAACATTATTTGGTATTCATTGGTTTGATAGTGTTGTTGGTATTGGAATTTCACTTTGGATTGCTTATACTGGAATAACAATCTTTATGGAAAGTTACAATGTTTTAATGGACATCTCTGTTGATGAGAAAACTAAAAAATATAATTATGGATATTATTCACACTTATTCAGAAAATAAAAAAAGTAGATAATATTTCATCTACTCCAATTGGATCTCAATATATTATTTTTATTACCATCGGCTTAGATGGTAATATGCCTACATTTGAAAGTCATAAATTAGCTGATTCTTTAGAAAAAGATGTTAGCAAACTTAATAATATTTATAAAACTATTGTACATGTTAATCCAATATAATTTTCTCTCTTTAATCCTTAAAAGTGCTTAATTTTGAATTAAGCACTTTTTTAATTTTTATTTTCAGTTTCTGTCTCACTCTTTATAGTAATTTGTATTTTATTATCACTATACACATTTCCTATAGAATCAACTATATTAATATTGCTATTTGCAACTGTTATTCTAATATAATAAATTCCAGGCTCTCTTACTGTAAATTTATTTCCTTGTACTACATGTGATGAGCCGATGCTATAAAGTACATTCGTATTTGTATAAGCAGTCTAATTATACAAAGTGCGTGAGTGAGAATTTGGAACATAGACTCACAATAATAAAAGAGTATTCGGAGGCAAAACTTGAAATGGATTTGTAATTGTAAAAAGTTTGGACAAGTATGAACAAAGATGTAAGGTAATACAAAATAATTTTCAATTATTTTGCATACTGAGGCTGTAACAAGTAAAACTTTAACAGCCACAGCATCAGCAATTATAGTAGCAAAAGCTACTTACTAGACTACCTATGAAACGAGGCGACCGACTGACGGTTTCAGCTTAGATAGGTGTAATAATTCTATTTTAGCAAATGGGATTATTACACCTAATTCACTTTAGCTCTCTCCCTCTGGTTTCTGCTTGATAAATGCTAAAGTGAATACCAAAAAGCATAATTGCTTTTTGGTTGTGAGTAAAAAATTATTTTTTTGCTCACATTCATAAAAATTGCACTTAGGCAAATTTTTATGAAAAACCTAAAAATGCAGATATGCAATTTTAGGTTTTAGGGGTGTGGGGTTTGATAAACCCTGCCACACGACAAACTTGTTTTGGTTTAGAAGAAACAAAAAGATATTTCAAAGAAAGTTATAAATTTGTATGTAATTTTGAAAATACTAAAAAGGTCTTAGATAATATCAAACTAGAATTACCACAAACACCAAATATAAATGATATTAAACTCATAAAACTTAATAGAGAAAAAAGTTGAAAATGAAATTATTAAACCAAAAGATGATAAAATTATGAAATTGTATCAAGAAAATCTAAAATTGCATAATGAATTATCAAAACAAGTAAATTTAGTTAATAAGGCTGAAAAATATCAAAAAGAAAGAGATTCCATACTTGCTGATAATAGAGAACTTCATAATCAAGTAAACAATATGAAAGCAGAATATAAGGAAAAGGAATTTGATATTGAATGGAAATATAAAAATAAAATCAAAAGTTTAGAAAAAGAAAATACTCATTTACACAAAATAATAGATAAATTTTATGAAACTGTTGATAAATTTATAGTTTGGATTTGTCATAAATTTGGCATTGGAGAATCTAAAGAACTAGTTAGAAATTTTGAAAAAAGAAACTCGTACTTTTATTGATCCAGTAAAACAACTTAATCATGAAAAAGAGAAAAAGAATGGGATTTAGAATTATAAACTAATCATTTATAAATAAAAGATAGCAAAAGTTATATTCTTTTTGCTATTTCTATTTATAAATTTAAGTACCTGTGCTTCTATATTTATTTAATGCTAAATTCCATAATTTTACTGCAATTATCCATAGAATAATTGCTATAATAGGAGATAAATATATCATATAAGTATTAAGTCCTAAATATGCCATTGTTGGATAATATGAAACAAATGCAAATGGTAAAATTACTGTTATTAATATTCTTATAAATTTATTGTATATAGTTATTGGATATTCTGTAAATGTATACATTCTATAAAATGACCATATTACTTCATTAGACCTATATGTCCAAAATGATGAAATGCTAAATATTGTATTGATAGCACCAATTATCAAAGCACCAACTATACTAAAAAATACTATTTTTATGATTAATATTGCTGTTATTGGTATTGAAAGTTGGATTAACATACAAATTGTTATACCTAGTCCTAGAACAAAATCTGCTATTGATACAAATTCCCTAGAAGCTCCTATAATAGATATTAATGGGTGGATAGGTCTTAATAAAATTTTATCAAAATCTCCATTTCTTATGTATTTGGGTCCAATATCATATAATGCATCAAAACAATATCCTGCAATTCCTATTGGTATTCTCGTTACTCCAAACAATAGTAATATTTGTTTGAAATTCCAACCAGCAATATTTTCTGTGTTTTGAAATACTACAAATATAAATATTAAACTTACAAGTTGCACAATAAGTTGAGAAAAAATTCCAACAATGCAATCTATTCTATATATCAATATTTCTTTTTAAAGATACTTTTAATAATGAAAATATAAGCTGACATTATCTAATACTTTCTTCATTCTATCCTCCATTTATTGTTAAGTTTTTTACTGCATGATTAAAAAATAATTTAGCTACTATGTATAATATAAATCCCCATACAATCTGTTTTACTATTACAAATATTATTTCATTATAAGAAACTTGTCCTAACCATATGTTTATTGGTGTATATATCAATTCTTTAAATGGTAAGACTTTTGATAAATCTTGAAACCATATAGGAAATAGAGTAATTGGAGCAATAATTCCTGAAAATATTTTAATTATTGCTTTTCTTAATATTTGCATTCCCCAAATTGAATTTGTATAGAATCCTACTGTTCCTACTATCATTTGTATAAAAAATGTTATCGGTACTCCTAATAATATTACTATTATACATAAGACAAAATCTAATAAATTAGTTGGTAATGCTAATTTCCAAAATATTGCACATAGTATAAATGTAGCAACACCTACTATTGTTGCAAAAAGCTAATTCTCCTAAATTCATTCCAAAGTAATATTGAAAGTATGATATAGGATTTAAAAGTTCTTTATTAATGTGCCCATTTCTTATAGAATGTGCCATTGTTTCATTTATTCCCCAAGTAGCTATAGAGCTAAATGCGGTAGCTAAAATATAATAAGTTATCATTTGAGATATAGTAAATCCTCCAGCATTTCCTGTTTGATTATATATTGCTTGCCATACAAAGATATATACTATAATTTCTACTATTCTATTTAGTGTAAATAAGTAAAAGTTTGATTTATATATATTGTATTGATTAAATTGCATTTTAGCAAGTTGTATCATTGTTTTTAACATTTGTGTGCTCCTTTATATATTTCTTTTAATATATCTTCTAATTCTGCCTCTTTCATGTGTATATCTTCAATAGTACAAAATCTAGATATCTCATCCATGATTTTTACTATTGTTGTTTCATCATGACTAAATTTTATTCTCAATTTATTTTCAGTTTGTTCTAGTATTTCTACATTATTTAATACAATGTTTTCTTTTTTATCTTTTACTATAAGCTCACTAATTACATATTTTCCATAAGTATCTTTGAATTTTTGTTTTTCTCCATCGTAAATTATCTGTCCTTTATCTAAAAGTATGATTCTATCACAAACATCTTCAATATCTTTTTAAGTCATGAGTTGTTAATATTACTGTTGTTTTCTTTTTCCTTATTTATATCTTTTATAAATTTTCTTATATTTTCTTTAACAAAAACATCTAGTCCAATAGTTGGTTCATCTAAATATACTATTTTAGGATTATGCAAAAAAGTAGCTGCAATTTCACATCTCATCTTTTGTCCTAAACTTAAATTTTTAACTTGTTTATCTAATAAATCTTCTAAATCTAATATTTCAGTAAATTTTTTTTTAGATTTTTTCTATATTCATTTTCTGGTATTTTATACATTTTCTTTATTAATCTAAAGGATTCAATTACAGGTAAGTCCCACCATAATTGTGTTTTTGTCCGAACACTGCACCTATATTCTTATTATTTTCTATTCTTTTTTCATTAGGTACTATTCCATTTACTAATATTCTTCCAGATGTAGGAGTCAAAAGTCCTGTTAACATTTTTATTGTAGTTGATTTCCCAGCTCCATTTTCTCCAATGTAACCTACTAATTCGCCTTCTTCAATATTAAAATTCACACTTTTTACAGCAGTAAACTCTTTATATATTGGTCTTACTAAATTTTTAAAATATCCTAATAATCCATCTTCTTTTTAATGGTTTTATATGTTTTAACTAAATCTTTTACTTCTATTAGTGCCATTTTTTACTCCTTTTTTAAAATTTTCCAATAACCATTTCTGTCTGATCCTATTCTTTCAATGATTTTTTGCTCTTTCATTTTTTGAATATTTGAAGATATTGTACTTCTTGCAAATCCTAATTCATTTGCCATCATAATTTGTGTAATACTAGGATTTTCTTTCATTAGATATAAAATTTTATCTTGTGTAGACTTCATTGTTATTATCATTTCATTTCTGTCCTCTTCTGTCCATTTCTGTCCACTTTGAATTTTTTCTGTCTTGTTCTGTTCATTACTTTCTACTTTTTCTTTTCTAAATGTAACTTTAAAAGTTCCTCTTAATGTTTCAAATTCTGGTTCAGGTAAATTCATTTTCTTCATTTCATCTCTCATTGTAGCAATACCTGTATGTCTGTTTTCAACAATATCAGTAGTTTCTTCTAAAAGCCTTATAATAGTATTGTTTCTAACTTCAAGCATATTATCTGTACCTAAATTTTCTAATCTATTATTCCCATACAAATCGCCAGGATTTAATATTTCTATTCTATCATCAAATATTCTTAAATAAATATATGCACCTTCTGTATTTGAACTGTAATCTCTATGAATAAGTGCATTTGCTATTGCTTCTCTTAATGCCTTCATTGGATAAATAGGAACATCTTCTCTTTTTCCATTGTTATCAATAATAACTCTAGCTGGAATATTTTTTCTAACAAAAGATAAAGATTCTTCTAGCATTTCTTCAATAGTTCCTTCAACTCGTTTATTATCGTCAAATCTTTGTCCCATTTCTCCAATATCTCCAAGTTTTCTTCCTGGCACTACTACACAAGCAATAAAAAGTTGTGGTAGATAGCCTTGTGGGTATTCTCCAAATACCATCATTCCTGCAAGAGTAGGTCTAATTTTGCCTGTACTATTTTCTATAATTCCATTTAATTTTAATATTTTTTCATCAGAAAACTTTGAAAGATTAGGTTTATCCTTCTTTATATTAATTAAATAATTTGAAATTTTTTCTTGGTTTAAGTCCTCAAATTCTGCTCTTTTTTATAGGTCTTAAATCTTCTTCAATTCCATCAGTGTAACTTTGTAAACTATATATTTCGTAATCAGTCATATGCTCATCTGAATCTCCAATTCTTATATATGAGCCTTTGTTTATTCCTACATTTTTATAGTAGCAAGGTTTCTTTTTTTCTGTGGTAATTCATTTATTTTTACAACTAATAATTTTTTATTTTTATATGTAACTGCTAAAAATTCTGGTCTAATTTTAGGCTCAAGAGAAGTAGTACATAATGAAGTAATTTGTTTTTGCAAGTCATTTACATCATATACATCTTGCTCTATAAAATTATTATGCTCATTTATTCCAAATATTATAATTCCACCACGTTTATTGGCAAATGCAGAAATTGTATCATAACACTTTTTGTGGACATCCTTTTTCAGCTGTTTTAGCTTCTATCTTGTCTGTTTCTGTTTGATATTCTTGCATATATTTTATTGCATCTATAACTTCTTGTTCTGTCATATCTTTAGCTCCTTTCATTCTCTTAAACTTTATTTTATATCATTTATTATTGGAATACTTTCAATTGTATAAGAACGATGTAATTCTCTATCAAATTTTATATCAAATCCAAAAGTTCTAATATGAATAATCTAAGCATTCCTTTAAATTGCTAAATAATTTATCTAAATTAATATATAAATCTTTATCTAAATATCCTCTAGCTTTGGATAATTCGAAAACCGATTTTTCGCTTTCTTTTCTTATCTTCATAAACTCTTCCCACTTTTGATTATTCCATACTCTTTTCACAATAGTAATATTTCTTTTTTCAATTCTAATACAGCATCTTCTAATAATTCAAAATCAACATCTTGACTTCCAGCAAGAAATACCGTATTAGGAATATGTTACAAACCATTTTACTTTAATCATGAATAAGAATAAAAATATTTTAAGAAAAATCAGATTTCATGATTTAAGGCATTCTTATGCCAGTCTTTTATTTGCTAAAGGAATACCTATGAAAGAAATTCAAGATTGGCTTGGTCATTCTACCTATTCTACTACTGCTAATATTTATGTTCATTTAGAAAAAGATACAAAAAATAAATCTGCAAATGTATTATCAAATGTCCTTACATTTACAGAATAGTTACTGGCTGGGGTACTGTGATTCGAACACAGGAATGTCGGAGTCAGAGTCCGATGCCTTACCGCTTGGCGATACCCCAATATAAAACTAAAATAATATTAGCACAAATCCAAAAATTTGTCCATCAAATTTTGTACTTTTTTAATAAATATTACTTGATAGAACTTTCAAAAAATATTTCATTATAAGAACTATCAAGTAACTACATATTATATATAAGTAAAACCATAAATTATCAAGATTCAAAAATTTTATCATAAAACATTATTATTCATAACTCTAAATCACATAACTTTATTAATTATTTAAATTCTTCGTTCCAACATCTTTATTCCACATATCTAAAACATATTGCTTTTCAGTTTTTGGTACCAATGTAATTCTAAATGCCGAAATTGGTAAATTCTTTTTATAATAACACTCTTCTCCATTAGATTTTGCTGTAACCCAACCATATTGACTTTGATATACCTGATAAATTATAGCAAATTGCGAATAGGCTTTTAATCTAAGAGTTATTCCTGCCACTCCAAATGAGTATTGATTTGATTCATTATATGGAATAGGGTTATTACCATTTATATCTGTTTTTCTATATAAATTTACTCCTGTTCCTCCTAATTGAAAATATTTTTTTCCTGCTATATTAACTACATCTGCACTATTCATTGTTTTAAATTCATTAACATTCGGATTATATCCATGTCTATATAAAATTCCACTTTCTTCACATTTAGCAATTGAATTTTCTCCCCAATATGTATGAATATATGCATTTGCTTGTACAAAATCAGATTCCATGTTTCCTTCTATGCGAAATGCAATAGCTTCTGTTTTTAATTTATCATTTCTCATAATAGCCTGTTTTCCTGCAATATCATAATTTCCATATCCATATGTCCATCCAACCTCTGAATTATGTGATGCATATATTATTTTTATGTATGATGCTTCTTTTACATCAATTTTTACTATTGAAGAATTACCTGCATAGTCCATTATTGGTAATTCATATGAAATATTATTAGTAAATTCTTTTTGTTATTGTTTTTGAATCAGTTGAAAACTTCCATCCGTCTAATTTGCGTATTCCCTCATTTATATTAATAATGCCATTCACTTTTCCATCGGATATTTTCTGTTCTTTCCAGCTACCAGTAGGAGCTATATTATCAATTGTTATTTTAGTATCAACATTTACTTCATCACTTTTCCACAAAGCTTTATCTACAACAGTTCCTTCTTTAAAAATCACATGTAATATACCATTTCCTTCTAACTTAGAAATTTGAATTAAAAATGTTTTATCATTGTTTATAGGTGTTGTTTCTTTAATATTCATCTCTAATTTCTCTACTCTTTGATTATTTACAACAACATCTATAAATTTATTATTTAAGTTTATTTCTTTTATATTTTTTTCTATTATTTTTACTTTTAAGGTTATTGTATGTGTTTTATTTGCATATAACTCATAACCTTTATTTGTATTTTGAATATCAATTACTTCTATTTTTGGCTTAGTTCTATCTATATTTAAATCTGCAATTTCAAACTGATTATTAAATATATATTTTGCACTTGAACTGGTATGTATTGTTATTAAAAATATAACTATAATTCCTAAAAATATTATTTTATTTCTGATATTTATTCCTCCTTTCGCTCGCTTTGCTCGCTCATCATAAAATCAAAAAATTCTTTTTGATTTTATGAATCACATTTTAATTTTTGCTCGCTCATCATAAAATCAAAAAATTTTTTTGATTTTATAAATCACATTTTAATTTCTATATTTCATTTCCATATGCATAAATTCCAAATCTATATTGACTTATTGTCTTGCTATCTTCTGTATCCTGTTTATCTGAATTTTCTGACTGATTATTTTCATAATCCCAATACCAATTTACAATAATAATTTTGGTTTCATTTTTTTGTAAAATTCCTTTTAAGTCTGTTGCTAAGTTTTCCAAAGAATTCTTTTTCTTCTGAAATTACTTTTACCATCACAAAAGGCTTTAAATTTTAAGTTAACAGGCTTTTTTGCTATAACTTTCAAATTCCACCTTGTATTCTGATTTTTTATTAGACTTTAGAATAATACTAAAATTGCCACTTGTACCTGGTGCAATTTTTTCATATACATTTGCTTTTTTCACTTTCATTTACTGTTTCCAATAAATTTACATTTTTTAACTTTGTATTCTTATAACTAACATTAAATTCAAAAGAAATGTCTTTTTTTTCATCTGAATTATTTTGGGATTCTGAATTTTGAATTATATTACTATTTCCTAGCAATTTTAGAAATAAAATATCGTCATATGATTTATTTTTTTTTTTATTTTGAACGAAAAATATAAATATTAAAGCAATAATTATTAAAATAAAAAATATTTATAATATATTTTTTCTTTTTTATTTTTATCACCTATCCTTTCGCTTGTTCAGTATGGACCTTTACCTGTATTTTTTGAATAATATCGCTAATTGATTGTGATTTGTTTTTATCATAAGTAATTTTTATCTTATATTTTCTTTCTTCTTTTTTGACTTTTACTTATAGTAATATAATCGGTTTTTTGATTTTCAAGTTGTATTTCTTTCTCTCCTTCATACAAATTAAAATGTATTCCAGAATCAACTTTTCCTAAAATCTCTATATAATACTTTAAGTCTACATCAGTAAGTTTGTTATTATCATCATAATTTTTTATTGTAAATTGATAAATTCCTGTATTAGCTATTTCCGTGATAGAGATGTTTGGTTCATTATCTATTATTAAAATTGGATTTGCAATTTTAGTATCTGCACTAATGATTTTTTTTCATCTATACTTTTAGCAAATGTATATCCACAAAACAGCCCTAACAATATTATTGCAATAATTAAAATAATTGTAATAAGCTTTAAATTACTATTTTTATTATCTTTTTTGTTTTTGAAATTTTTTCTTTACTCAAAACTGGCAAAGAAAGATATTTTATATTTTTTTGATTATCCATTATAATTTACTCCTTTCTCGTTTTTTTAACTTAATACATCTTTATATTCTTATCTTATTTTCTTTAATTTTTTAATAAAATATAACATTTTCATATTTTCATGATTTTTACATTAATTTTGCTTACTCTTATGTATTTGGAACAACTTGTGTTCCTGTAATAATTACATCAAATGTATAATTAGAAATATTTTTTGCTTCTCTTGTATCTATTTCGTCATTTTTAGCAATTTCTGTTTCTAATTTTCCTGTTTCATATGGCCATTCCCAATGAATATTTAAAATCTTAACTTTTTTTCTTGTTCATTAGCATTTATCGTACCAACCAAAGCGCTCTGTAATTCTGTTATAGAATTATACTTTTTATTTTCATACTCAAAAATTAAATTTGTTGGTTTTTTTTTTTCATTTTCAAATAAAATCTTATAATCAATTCCAACTTCTGCTCCAGAGGCATCTATTTTAATCTGAAAATCTCCCTTTGTCCCTGGTGCAATTTTATTATTTACTAATGTACTATTATTGATTGTAGATTTTAATGAAATTGTCTGCATTTTCTCATCCTTTTCATTCACTTTAAAACTCCAACTAGCAATATCTGCAGTTCCATTACCAGTTATTTTAGACATATATTTTGCATAAACTTGTCCTCCTACAAAAGACATCAAAATTGCCATTATAGCAATAACTATAAATACTATTTTTTACTTTTTTTCAATAGCATTCCTCCTTTTTATTTTTTCAATTTAATTTTTTTGATTTTTGTTTGAAATTTAATTTGAATTAATTTTAAGCAAAGTTCATATGAACTGCTTTTGAATAAATTTTAATTTTGAAAATATGAAAATGTAACTTGATTATAAATCCGTTAATTTATTTTGTCAATACAATTTGTAAATTTTTGTAAATTTCTCAATTATAGTTTATCTTATTCGACAAAAAGCGCCATATAACAACATATTTAGTCATTTATATAGAACAATGCGGACATAAATAACATTGACACTATTTAAAAAATATTAAAGTCTGCATATATATTTTTACTGTTCAAATTATTAATTCATTAAATTCTATTTTTACTACATCATATAACTTTTTTGTAGATATTCTATTTTCTATTAACACCTATAATTCCTCCTAATATTCCAAAAGCAATTCCTATTCCTATCATAATTATAGATTGTATATTTAATTTAAATTCCCAATTTAAAATACTAGAAATCAAATATATCACTATCATATAAACTACTCCAACTATTGCACCATTTATCAAACCATCTTTTTTCATCTTTCCTATTCCTATTGAACTTCCTATCAATATACTAACTGCTGTTATCATTATAATAACTGGATTTATTACATTTTCTTGTATATTAGTATAAGTCAATAATAAGGAAAATATAATTAATAAAATAACTGTCATTAATAAAGATATACCTGCCCCTTTTAAAACATTTATTATCATATTTTCTTCTTTTATTTGTGTTTGATTCATAATCTTTTTCCTCCTATTTTATCTTTATACATTATATTTATTTCTTTTATCTAATATTACTTTTGTTTCTAATTGTATTTTTATGTAAATTATGTTATAATATTTTTGACAAAATTTTTTGCACTTATGAGGAGGTTATCACCATGAAAATTTTAGAGTTTACAGTACAATTACGGAAAAGTTTTGAAGAACTAAGAGACATTTTTAAAGTTTTCAACAAAATGATTTCTGAAAAACACAAATCAGAAGTTTTTCTTAATTCTTATGAAGTTTCACAAGAGCTAAGACACTACATCACTATTAATATTTACCGTTGCAAATCATATGCATCGTTAGTTGTTAATCGTGATATTTGCATTTTTTCTAAAGAAATAGAAATTTTCAAAAAGTTAGAAGAAATTCAAAGCAGTTCTAAGCAGCCAATTTATAATTATTTTCAAACAGATCATGATGGAAAATTTATAACAATTTCTGTTTATAATAATTATGATGATATTTTAAAAATTGGTACTTCCGAACCGAATGTTTTTAACAACAACTCTTCTGCAATTCAAAGTAATTTGAAAACAGATTCTCTGACTAATCTTTTATCTGTTGACTTATTTTTAAGAAAACCATTTGCAGAATTACCAATGTTGATAGACATTTTCAATCGTATGCTTGCTAAAAATGCTTGTTCTTTTATGAAATATGAAACTAACAAAAGTAAAAATAAAAATGACACTAGAAATGATTTTAATTACTTTAATTTAGTCTTTTATTTTGACACTTTTTGAAAGACCTTCATTTTCAATAAAGGTCAGTCTTTTTAAGGAGCTGCTTCCATCTCCTACAACTTTAAGCAAATACAACTATGTTTGTATGCAGGTTAACAATCCATGTTTTACTCAAATAAGTTTTGAAAAATCATTTGATGAAAAACATGGACCACATCTGAATTTTGTTGTAAATGTATCTCAAAATTCAAAAGAACTCACAGAGATAGAAAACATTTTTAACATTTTAGAGACTATCTCACCTCAATAACATTGGAGAAAAAATTAGCTCCTCAATTATTAATTCATGTAGAAGATTGCAATGCAATCTCCTACATGGATTTTTTTTTTATGGCAAAAAAACTTAAAAACAATGTAATGAAGAAATTAAAATATTTAAAACTCAAAAAAAGACCTCCATCACTTGAAAGTCTTAATAATATTGGCTGGGCTGGCTAGATTCGAACTAGCGCATGCCAGAGTCAAAGTCTGGTGCCTTACCGCTTGGCTACAGCCCAATATATACTGCATTAAAAAATAATGGGGTGGAAGATGGGACTCGAACCCACGGCCTCCAGTGCCACAAACTGGCGCTCTAACCAACTGCGCTACATCCACCATGGTATTAAGCTCATTTCCTAATGCTTTTCTATTGTAAAACATTTTGTACCAATTTGTCAACTGTTTTTTGAAAAATAATTAGAAATTTCCGGAAATTTTATATTAAATTTTAATCCCAAAACTATTAAATTAGTTCCAAACTCTGAATTTTAACAATTATTTCAAAAAAATTTTAACTCCGTAGTTTGACATTTTTTCAAATATCATATAATAATTAAAGAAATCGCATTTATTATCCTAAAAAGGACAATTAATAGGCTAGTTTTTTAAAACTAGTCTATTTTTATTTTATTAATTCAATCATAAAACGTAAAAAAAGAGATAAATCGAACTCAATCAACTTACCTCACAATTCTATTTATAACTATTAACATTTATATAAGCCACCCTTCCAGTCACTTTAACTCTTACTTTATCAACATACGAATTTACATGTTGCAAAACAATAACCGTCGTATTAGCTTTATACTGATACCTATACCCACTCAAATTACTATTAGAATACAATATACAAGCCTTTGTCTTTCTTGTATTATTAGCTATTTGTGAAGAACTTTGAACACTACTTGAATAATTGTTCTTATTTATAAATGCTACCCTACCTGTTACATTAACCCTAACTTTGTCTACATTGCTTGATACATTTTGCAATATTGTTATAGTTGTATTTGCTTTATAGCTATATTTATATCCTGTCAAATTACTATTACTATACAAAATACAATCTCTACCTAATCTTCTAGTCTGACCTATTGTTTTAGAAACATTTTGAATATTAATATATCTATTAGTATATGCTAAAGAAATCCAACCCTTATCAGTTTTACCAAAGCCATTACTTTCAGCAAAAATTGTTACTATTGAATTTTTAGAATATCCCCCAACTACAGCATACGAAGTACTCGCTCCAGCCCTAATATTTAGTCCAGCATTTGCTGTTATTCTAACCTGATAATTCACACTATTTACATTAGATGTATTATCTTTTGAAATAACCGGAGTAGTTGTATTATCTTTTACATCAGTTCTGTCATTTTTAAAACAGAAAAATTTTTTGTAATTAGAATACGCTCTAAAATTATCTATTGAAACATATACAGTATTTCCTTTTACCACTGCTTTTCCTTTTCTAGAACTCACATCATATTTTCCGTTATAAAGATATGAATCATATATTTTTATATAATCTCCATCTAGTCCTACTAACACTACAAAGTGTCCGCCATATGTGAACAAACCTTGATTACAACTTGCTATTACATAATTATTATTTTTTAATTTTTCAATTGCATCATCAAGTTTATAACTTTCACTATATCCTATATTAAATACATCTGCTGTCCATTTAAAAGCTGACCAATATGTTCCAGCATTTGGACTTCTATATCCATATTTCACAAACAAATTAGCCATTATATCTGGTGTTATATTACCTTTTATACTTGATACAATCATTGCTGCAGAAGTTGGACCACATCCACTTGAACCTATTGTTTGTGTATTATTTCCTATAGATGTATAGATATTATTTTTCCATCTATTATCTACTTGTGAATAATATGTTAGTCCTGCATATTTACCAACTTGAATCGATGGCGTTTTTTTCAGCCCCTTCATAAGCAATTTGACCTTGTTCTTCAAATCCCTCATTTTCTGTTTCTTGAACTTCTAGTGATTGCTCTTCTATTTCTGTTAAATTTGGTATTTCTATACTAGATTTATTAATCTCATCTATCGCTGTATTAATTGCTCCTAATACATTATTTTCATTATCTCCTATTCCATTTTTATTCTTTTGTATGTAAAGTAAAGCTACTAAAATAATAACCAGCAATGTTAATATTATTAAATTTATTAAATTTTTTTGACTCCTATTTTTCACTAGACGTTCCTCCCTAACCATTATTTATATCCTTTATATTTTATGTATATATTTTTAGCTTTGTTACAATCAACTTGTAACTCTTCTGTTTAAAAAATTCTAAATACAACTTGAAAATTATGTAAAATTACTATATACTATTAAACGATTTAATTTAATAAATATGGTTGAAAATAACTATAATTTTCTACATAAATTTTAATTTTTCAATCAAAACCAAATTTGTACATTAGGAAAGGAATTAAATTATGAATAAAAATTTAATAAAATTAGAATTTGATAAAATACAATTTAATCTTTCACAATTTGCAGTAACTTATATTGGAAAAGAGCAAGCACTAAATTTATTACCATCAAACAACAAAGAAATCGTAAAAAATTTATTATCTGAAACTGAAGAATCCGAAAAAATTATTATTTAGAAATAGCACTCCCCCCTCTTGATGAAATTGCTGACAATACAATTACAATTAAAGCTCTTGAATCATTTGGAACACTATCAATTAAGTCAATTTTAGAAATAACAAAAATTTTGCAAATGTCTAATGACCTAAAAAATTATTTTTTTGTTGAACATATTAATCCAGAAGATTTTTCTTGTTTAAATAAAATTTTTTCTGAGTTATACACAAACAAATCAATACTTGATAAAATAAAAATCTGTATAATTGATGAAAACAACATATCTGATAAAGCTTCTACACGCCTTGCCAGCATAAGAAAAAAAAACAAAGAACTATTGAACAAGATATTAAAAACAAACTAAATCATTTATTACATTCTTATTCAAAATATTTGCAAGAAAATGTAATTACAATTAGAAATGATAGATATGTAATTCCTGTAAAAGATGAATATAGAAGTCAAATAAAAGGCTTTGTTCATGATATTTCTAGTTCTGGTTCAACTGTTTTTATTGAGCCTATTGCCATATTTGAATTAAATAATGAACTTGCTAATTTGAAAATAGAAGAAAATTTGGAAATTGAAAAAATTTTACAAGAACTAAGTAAATTATTTTATCCTTATACAGAAGAACTTAAGCAAGATATCAAATATATTGGAGAATTGGATTTTATCTTTGCAAAAGCAAAATATTCAAAATCATTACATGCAATCACTCCCAAAATCAGTGATAAAAAGAAATAATTTTGAATCAAGCTAAACATCCTTTATTAAATCAGGATATAGCTGTTCCAATTTCTGTTTCTTTAGGACAAAATTTTAATACTTTAGTAATTACTGGTCCAAACACAGGTGGTAAAACCGTTACACTTAAAACTATTGGTCTATTAACTTGCATGGCTTGTAGTGGTCTTAATATTCCTGTAGCACCTAATTCCAGCATATATGTATTTGACAATGTTTTTGCAGACATTGGAGATGACCAAAGTATTTCTGATTCTTTAAGTACTTTTTTCTTCTCACATGAAAAATATTGTTACAATTGTAAATTCTGCAACTGAAAATTCTCTTATATTAGTTGATGAATTAGGTTCTGGTACCGACCCATTAGAAGGTGCAGCTCTTGCTATTAGTATTTTGGACTTCTTTCACAAAAATAATATACTAACAGTCGCTACAACACATTATCAAGAACTAAAAAAAATATGCACTTATTACAGATGGATTTGAAAATGCTTCTGTTTCATTTGATATAAATACCTTATCTCCTACATATCAGTTATTAATTGGTGTGCCTGGTAAAAGTAATGCTTTTGCAATTAGTGAAAAATTGGGATTAAACTATAATATCATTCAAGAAGCCAAATCAAGTTTGACAAAAAATGAATTAGATTTTGAAGAACTTTTAAAAATATGATAATAAAGCTCAGACTGAACAAGATAAAATTGCCATTTCTAAAGAATTAGAAAATATTAAAAAAAAAACTAAAAAAATCATTAGAACGTGATAATTCTAATTTATTAGAACAAGAAAAATCAATAATACAAAATGCTAAAATTGAAGCAAGAAATATTTTGTTAGATGCTAAAAAGAAGAAGCAAATAAAATAATTTCTAGTATGAATAATTCAAGTTCTTCAATGACAGAATTAAATAATCTTAGAAATAAGTTAAATAAAGATATAAAAAATCTATCTACAAAAAATTCTGATATTATTTTATCTGAAGATTTTGACAATAAAACTTCTATAAAAAAAGAAGATTTAACACCAAATTTAGAAGTATATATTAGAAAGTTTAATGCAAATGGAATTATAGTTTCAAATGTAACAAAATCAAATGAAGTTCAAGTTCAAATTGGAAGCATGAAAATGTCTGTAAACTTAAAAGATATTGAACTTTTATCAAAAAATCAAAAAGTTCAAAAACCTTCTGGTACAACAAGTATAAAAGTTTCTAAAACGCAAAATGCAAAAACAGAAATCAATGTTATTGGCTTAAACGTTGACGAAGCTATTCCAATTATTGATAAATTTTTAGATGACTGTAGTCTAGCAAAATTAGAAACAGCAAGAATCGTTCATGGAAAAGGCACTGGAAAATTACGTGAAGGAATCCACAAATTCTTACGAAAAAAATCAACATGTTGAAAGCTTTAGAATCGGAACTTTCGGTGAAGGAGAAATGGGAGTTACAATAGTAACTATCAAATAAGTGGGAATAAGGGACGTTCCTTTATTTTCCCTTCTACAAGGGAAAAAGGGACATCCCTTTTTTTGACTTGTACCTTTCATAAAATAAAAAAACATTACCCTAAATTTCAATTTCAATTTTTTTATTTTCAGTACCCAATTTTCTATATACTACTCCACAAGCATCAAACAATCTTCTTGATGCAATATTGTTTTCTGAATTTGCATATTTGTCTGATAAATAAACAACTTCCTTTATTCCAGCTTGTATAATAATCTTAGCACATTCATTACAAGGAAATAAATCAACATATATTTTTGAATTTTCTAAATCTTTTTTGCTTCCTCTGTAGTTTAAAATTGCATTCATTTCTGCATGACATACATATGGATATTTTGTATCTAAATTTTCTCCTTCTCTACCCCATGGAAATTTATCATCACTAAATCCATTTGGAGCTCCATTATATCCAATTGATAAAATTCTATTATCATTGCTTACTATACATGCTCCAACTTGTGTTGATGGGTCTTTACTTCTCATTGCTGATAATTTTGCTATTGCCATAAAGTACTCTTCCCAGCTTATATAATTTGCTCTTTTTTTATTCTTATCTTCGTTCATATAAAATTTCAGCCCTTTCTTATCTATTGATATATAGTTATAAAAATAACTTTTTACAACAAATCATATCTTTATATGAACATATTACTACATATTTTTTTGTATTTCAATAGTTTTAAACAATATACATTATATCATTATTGGGAAAATATTTTTTCATTTGCTCTCTTAAAAATTTTTCTCCATCTTCTCTTACTAGATTTTTATACATATATTTGCCTTTTCCCCTACCAGTCATTATTTCTTTATCATATAAATTTATAGCATTTGGAAATGCTTCTTGATTTATTTTAGTGTGCACAAAGCTATATGTCATAAATATAATTTCAAAAAAGACGTCTTTTTTTTACATTTTCTGTTAAGCTCTCAGATAATTGTTGTATCAATTGCAAATATAATTTCTTCCAATTTTCGACCATTATTACTGGTGCAATTAAAATTCCAATTCTATACCCCGCTTCTTTTAATTTATTTATTGCTTCAATTCTTCCATTTAATCTTGAAGTTCCAAACTCAACTCTATTTATAATAAATTCTGGATTAATACTCATTCTAATTATTACTCTACCTTGATGATCTAAATCTAAAATGTCATCTACCATATCAAATTTTGTTGGAAATGTAAGATTTCCTTTATTAGCTTTTTTAAAATTTTCTATAGTCCATGGCAAATTTCCTGTTATGGTATTCTCTAAAATCAAATCACTATTGCTACCTATTTCAAAGGTTAACTCTCTTTCAGCTTGATTAGAAACCTTTATTATTTTATCCATCATTTGTTCCCTATTAACAAATAACCTTAAATATGCACATTTGTTATAATTACAAACTAAATAACAATACATACATGCAGCTGTACACCCTGATGATGTATATGGAACTAGATAGTCAGAAGTTTTATGGTTTTCTACAAACTTGTGAGTTTTCCTGACTCCTATTATTAGATTTCTCTTCATTTTCATAAATTCACTGTTTTTTTTTTTCTCATTTCTTCTATATTGTTATGATTTTCTATTTCTATTTTAGGAACTTCTTTGTATTTTTCTAATAGTTTTTTTCCTAGTTTATAGTTTTCAATTTCTTTTTCAAAATAAATAGCTTCAGGTTTAAACATAATTTTCTCCTTTCGCTCGCTTTGCTCGCTCATCGTTCTCCAATATTTTTTCAAAATTTTGGAGAACAAATCTTTTAGTTTGCTTGCTCATCGTTCTCCAATATTTTTTCAAAATTTTGGGAACAAATCTTTTGGCTTTGCTCGCTCATATCATTAGTTTAACCTAAAGCTTTGATTTTATTATTTATTTTCTAACATACGTTACATATTCATATTTAAAATCAACAATTTCATTCTGTGGTCCTTGTTCTCTTGAAACCTCTATCCATTCATTTTCATCAATTTCTGGAAAAATTGCATCTCCATAAAAATCTTTTTCCAATTGGGTCACATACATTTTTTTGCAATATGGCATTAACAAATTATATATATTAGTACCACCAATTACAAAATTTTCTTCCTCCTCATTAATATATTCATTTAATTCATCTACAGAATGTATTACTTTTACATCTTTTGAATCCACTTTAAAATTTTTATTTCTACTTAAAATAATATGCTTTCTATTTGGAAGAACTCTACCTAAAGATTCAAATGTTTTTCTCCCCATTATTATTACATGTCCTGTGGTTTTTTCTTTAAACCTCTTTAAATCATCTGGTAGCTTCCATAACATTGTATTATTATTTCCAATTACATTATTTCTCGATTTTGCAACTATTATACTTAGCATTATATTCCTCTCTTTTTCTACTTTTTAATAACTTGTAAGAAAACCTTACTAACCATAAATTCAAAATAACAATTATCTGTATCCTATTCAAATAACATTTTAAATTGCAACTGGAATTTTTCCAAGTTTTATCTCTTTATTATAATCATAATCTTGAATTTCAAAATCTTCCACTTTAAAATCATAAAAGTCTTTTGTTGGATTTTTAATAACTAACTTTGGACTACAATCAACTGGCTCTGACTCAATTAACTTTTTGATTAATGGAATATGTCTATCATATATATGACAATCTCCAATATTATGTGTTAATGTCCCAACTTCTAAGCCTGACACCTGTGCAAACATACATAATAATGCTGCATATTGCATTGTATTCCATCCATTTGCTGCTAACATATCTTGTGAACGTTGATTTAAAATAAGATGTAACTTACCACCTTTTACTAACCATTGTGTAGAATATGCACATGGTTCTAGATTCATATCTTTTAACTCTGCATGATTAAAAAGATTAGTCATAATTCTACGACTAGCTGGGTCATGTTTTAATAAATATAATACATAATCAACTTGATCCATTTTTTGAATTCCTTCTTTTGTCTTGAAATCATACTTTTGAGCAAACTGATAACCATAAGTCTTTTCCTATTGTTCCATCTTCACCAGCCCACTGATCCCAAATATGTGAATTTAAATCACTTACTTTATTTGATTTTTTTTTGCCAAATCCACAAAATTTCATCAATAGCTCTTTTTACAGTTTGACTATTATTCCTTAATGTTATCATCGGAAATTCTTTTTCCAACATCATATACATTTTGAACTCCAACAATAGAAATGTAATTTGCTTCTGCTCCATCATCCCATCTTGTCCTAACTCCTGTTCCTTCTGAAGAATATCCTTCTTCTAAAATTTTTTTTACATGTTTCAATAAAATTTTTATCAGCCTGTGTCATTTAAAAATCCTCCTTAAATAGAAATTTTTATTTATAATCGAATTATATCATAACAAATTTTATTTATCTACAAATTCCAACATTTTTATTTTAGATTTCTAATTATGTATTAAACCACTTTGGAACATATTCTTCTTCATGTTCTCCCAATTCTTGAATATACCCATTTTCTAAATTTAATCTATATAAATAACTTTCTATTTGCTCATATTCTTCTTTTGTCAATTTTCTATTTATATCCTCAAGCTCTTTAGCTTTATATGTTGGAAAATATTGTGCCATAACACTTACAAAAACATCATTCATATTATCATTAAGCCATTTTAAAACTTTTCGAGAATTTACTAGATGATTAGGCAAAACTAAATGTCTAACAATCATACCTTTTGCATAATCCCTCTATCATCAAAAATAGCTTTTCCTGTTTGTTTATACATCTCTCTTAAAGCTTCTGTCGTAATTTCAAAATAATTGTCAACCTTTGATAATCTCTTTCCTAGCTCATTTTGTGCATATTTAAAATCTGGTAAATAAATATCAATATATCCATCTAACATTTTTAGTGTTTCAATTTTTTCATAACCATTTGTATTATAAACTATTGGAAGTTTTAATCCTTTACTTTTTTGCAATTTTTATTGCTTCTATAATTTGTGGAACATAACTTGTTGGTGTAACCAAATTTATATTTTCAACATCTTTTTTCTTGTTGCTTTAAAAAAAAATTTCTGCCAATCCTTCTATTGATATTTCTTCTCCTTTTCCCTCTTGGCTTATTTCATAATTCTGGCAAAATATACAATTCAAATTACAATTTGAAAAAAACACGGTCCCTGAACCTTTTTTTCCACTTATACATGGTTCTTCAAAGTTATGTGTTGAATATAATGCAATTTTTACTTTATCTGTAGATTTACATCTTCCTATTTTTCCATTATTTCTATTTATTTTACATTCATGAGGACATATTTTGCACTGTTCTAATAATTCTAAACTCATATCACTTTAACACCTTCTAAATTTTAATATCTACCACTTATATTCTATTGACTTTCAAAAAAAAATCTTCAGTACTACCTATTTATTATCTATTCTTTTGACAACTTTTGACAGTTTTCGACAACAATATGAGACAAATTGTCTACGTCCCACTTGTTCCGTTCAACTTGTCTCACATATATATTATTATTTGTATCTTTTATTAATTTTACTGTTTTTTAGAAAACTTATCTATATTTTCCTTTACTATTTCTATTATTTGACTTTCACTTTCTGTTGATTTGACAGTTTGTATAACATTTCCATCCAGATTTTTTATATAAATATTATACCCTGGCTCTATAATTTCTTTTGCTTCATTATCTAATTGATTTTTTTGTATATCTTGGTTAGCCATTTCTTCATTTTCTACAGAAGTGTATTCTGAGTAATCAACAATGTATTCAGCTATTTCTACCTGATATCCGTCATTTGTTTTATCTATTTTATTAATAAAAAATGTGTCTTCTTGACTATCTAGCCCTATTCCTGTTGAATAATATTTATTTGTCTCTTCATCAAACCACATGTAATCTGTTCCATCTTTTGGAAATGCTTTTGAAAAATTATTACCAAAAAGTTCTTCTGACTTTTGTTGAATTTGTTCATAAGTAAGTTCATAATCTTCTAAATCTTTTTTTACAACTTCCCATAACCAATTATCTGAGCTTCATTTATATCATCAAATTCAGGTAGTGCCTCTCCTGTAACTTCTTTCCACATGTATATTTTTTTTATATAATCTTGAATATTTTGTACTTCCTGAGCTGTTACATTATCTTGATTACTATTTATTTTATATATATACATTCCTACAAATATAATTAATAACACACAAATTATTACTAATAACTTTTTCATAAGTTTTTCCTCCAAACATTATAAACAACACTTTATTAGTTATTATTTTAGTTTTATTTATATTATATAGATAATAATTTTACTATTTTCTTATTTCTGCTTTTTTCTTCAATTCCTGTTGCTATTACAGTTACTGATACTTCCTCACCCATATTATTATCAATTACTGTTCCAAATATAACATTGGCATCTTCGCTTATTTTATCGTTTATTAGTCCTATTGCACTATTTATTTCAATTAAGCTTAATGATTCATCACCTTTTACATTAAATATTACACCTTTTGCTCCATCTATTTTGCTTTCTGTTAAAGGATTTTCAATAGCTTGTCTAACAGCTTCTTCTATCTTCTTTTCTCCACTTGCTCTTCCTATTCCCATATATGCTTTGCCTTTATAACTCATAGTTGTTTTTATATCCGCAAAATCTATATTAACTTCTCCTATTGATGTTAATAAATCTGTTATACTTGTAATACCTTGTTCCAAAACATCATCAGCTAAAGAAAATGCTTTATCTAATGTTATCTTTGTATCTGTTACTTTTAATAAATTGTCATTTAATACAACAATTAAATCATCAACATTATTTCTTAATCTTTCAGTTCCCTTATCTGCTCTTAATTTTCTAGCTTTTCCCTCAAATAAAAATGGTTTTGTTACAATCCCTATTGTTAAAATTCCCATTTCTTTTGCAATTTCTGCAACAATTGGTGCTGCTCCTGTTCCTGTTCCTCCACCCATTCCAGCAGTTATAAACACCAAATCTGCTCCTTGCAAAATTTGTTTAATTTCTTCTTTATTTTCAATAGCTGCTCTTTCTCCAACAAGTTCATTTGCTCCAGCTCCTAATCCTCTAGTTGTTTGAACTCCTATTTGTAAAATATTACTTGTTCTTGATCTTTTTAATGTACCAGTTTCTGTATTCATCATATAAAATGATACTCCACTTACATTATCTTCAATCATTCTATTTATTGCATTATTTCCAGCTCCTCCTACTCCTATTACTTTTATCTTAGGCATTTTGTCTTTCTCTATTATTTCATTCATTTTTATGTTTTTCCTCCTTGTTTCTAATTCTTTCTGATTTGTTCTCTATTATATATAATATTAGTAAAAAATACAACTTTTTTTGAATTTTTATTATTTTTTTATTATTTATACAACATTATATAATATTTTATTTTTTATATAATTCTTATAAAATTTTATTATTTTTTATATATACTTTTATATTTTTTGCAAATTTTTTATTCCATTTTTTTTTCAATTAATTATAATTATTATATCTTATTGTTTTAGTTTCTAAAGGAGGTTCACTATGAATGATTTAACTCTTACAAAAGCTAAATTATCAACAAATGATTCTAAAAAACAAAGCTTTGAATCACTTACAGATAATTTAGCATTTACAAAAAATGTAGTAATTTTTTTCAACTCTTCTAAAGATTCAACTATCAAAAGTACATCCATTCATTTTGGTATAACAGAAGAAAAAAGTAATTAACATTTTAACCAAAGAAATGCCTAATGAACTATCAAATTGGATATTACGAATGAATGAACCTGAGTTATTTAAGTCATTATTTAAAGATGATTTAAAAATTGCAACATTACCTACTAACGGAAACATTGAATCTGCATAATTGCATTTTTCAATTGCATTACAAATTATATAAATTTGTAAAATTAATTTTAGTTGTCTTTATTTGGAGGAAAATAATGAGAGATATAGACGAAATAAAAAAAAGTAGTTAAATATTTTAATAATTATGAAACAACTGTCAGAGATACTGCAAAACATTGTGATATTTCTAAATCCACAGTCTACACTTATCTAACAAAAGTCATTCCAACTACAGAAGCATTGAAAAAATTAGAAAAAATAAAGCCAAACGGCATATCCGTTGAGGAGAAGCAACTAGAAAAAAAATATTTAGAAAAACGGTCTTAACGAATTATATTTCAAAAAAAATTCATTAAGCTGTTTTTAAAAGAAACGACAAATCAATTTAGGTTTGTCGTTTTTTAACCATTTTCCAATAACCACAAAAAAATCAACCATTTTACTGATTGATTTTCATATCCACCTGTTCTATATAAAGTTCAAACAGATACGTCGTTGGAGCGGTTAAGCAACAGCTTACGAACTAAGTTCTCTTTCTAGAAATATTATATATGAATTATTATTAAATTTCAATGGTAGTGTAGAAAAATTTAACAACTAATGGTATAATTTTTTTAGCTAGTTAATTATAAATTGATTTTATAATTTGTATACAATAAAAAAATAAGGGGTAGAAAATGAAAAGATTATTTCGAATAAGTCTTGATATATTTTTAACATCTGTAACACCCATTTTAGGATGGTTTTTACTTGGTATTTTAGTGGATAAAAAATTTAATTAATATATTTTCACTTATATCCAATGCAGTTTGTTATAAGTAGTATACAGAGTATTTTTGGAACAGGTGCCAATATAAGTGCTATTAAGGATGATAATAAAGATAGTGTCTTTTCAGGATTTATATTGGGTACAATTTTAGGAGTATTAATATTAGGTAGTATTGTTTTTAATATAGATAAATATATAACATTTATGAATATGGATATACAAACATATAGAATATTTGCGGTTTATGCTGTAATTCAAATGTTCTTACAATTATTATTGAATCTTGCATTGTGTAAGTTGTATTATGAAGATAATAATAAAAGAGCAAACAAATATAGTTTCTTTTTTAATTTAATAAACTTTTTGACATTAGTAATTATGAGTATAATAACAAAAAATCAAATTGTAATTTCTAGTACTTCGTTATTTGCTACAACAATATTTACTTTGCTTATGATATTTAGAACAGTAAAAATAACTGGATTTAAAATTAATTTAAGAAATTGTATCAAATATGATTCTGTTTATTTATTTGCAAAAAATCAGTATGTTTATAATTTATTTATTTGGTTTTAAGAATACATTTAATTTTGGTGCAAAATATATTTTAGCAACTTCTTTTGCCGTCTTAATAACTGATACTCAATGGGATATATCTTATGCCATAAAAACAGTTGCTCAAATTGATATTACAAAAAGAATTTTTTTCATATAAACAACATATAAAAAATAGTAGAAAACTAATTTATATTTTGATTTTATCTACTCTTATAATGGGAGTGATTTTATATCCAAGTTATAAATCAGATTTAACTGCTACATTATTTATTGTAAGTATAGAATTAATATCTTTATATTTATATCCTGTTTATATAACAAAATTGACATTTATACAATTAGAGTATTCTGCTATAAAAGCAACAATTAGTAAACAAATTGCAAATATATTACGTATATTTTGCTCTTTCATACCATCGCCATTTTGTACTTCGTTTGGACTTGCAGCTTCTGTTGTTTATCAGTTAACATCAACACATTATATGATTAATAAAAAATAACCTTAATCTAGAAATGATAAATAATGTACAAGATTTAGGTAAAATAAAAACTTACGAATAATTAAGTTCGTAAGTTTATTTCTTATGGAGCAGGTAGTGGGAATCGAACCCACGTCATCAGCTTGGAAGGCTGAGGTTCTACCATTGAACTACACCTGCATATTTAATTAATTTATGTCATGCTCCACTTTATAAAAATATGGAGCAGGTAGTGGGAATCGAACCCACGTCATCAGCTTGGAAGGCTGAGGTTCTACCATTGAACTACACCTGCAATTGCTCCTGACAGTTATAGATTATAAATGATTTTTTTATAACTGTCAAGAGATTTTTGAAAAAAGTTTTAAATTTCTCCGAAATTTTTCTAGAATTTTTTTCATACATAAAAATCTAATAAAATTTGCGTACAAAACTTTCTTTATCAAAACTATTTAACACTTATTAGTACATTCCTTCCATTCCAGCTCCCATTCCTGCATCATTATGACCACAATGACAATCTTTTTCTGGAGCATCTGTTACTAAACTTTCTGTCGTAATAATCATTGATGCTATTGAAGCTGCATTTTGTAATGCACTTCTTGTAACTTTTGTTGGGTCTACAATTCCTGCTTTTTTTCATATCTACATATTCTTCTGTAGCTGCATCAAATCCTATTCCTACTTCTGATTTTTTTACTTTATCTGCAATAACAGCTGGTTCTAATCCTGCATTTCTTGCAATTTGTTTTACTGGTTCTTCTAATGCTTTTAAGATAATTTCTGCTCCTAATTTTTCTCCACCTGTTAATTCATTTACAGTTTTTTCTACTTCTGGTGCTACATTTATTAAAGCTGTTCCACCACCTGCTACTATACCTTCTTCTACTGCTGCTTTTGTTGCTGATAATGCATCTTCTATTCTTAATTTTTTGTCTTTCATTTCTGTTTCTGTAGCAGCTCCTACACCTATTACAGCAACTCCTCCTGCCATTTTGGCAAGTCTTTCTTGTAACCCTTCTTTGTCATATTCACTCTTTGTTTCAGCAATTTGTGCTTTTATTTGTCCAACTCTATCAGCTATTTGTTGTTTATCTCCCGCTCCATCTACTATTATTGTATTTTCTTTTTTGAACTTTAATTTGTTTTGCTCTACCTAATTGTTCTACTTTTGTATCTTTTAATTCTAATCCTAAATCAGATGTTATAACTTCTCCACCTGTTAATATAGCAATATCTTGCAACATTTCTTTTCTTTTATCTCCAAATCCTGGTGCTTTTACAGCTACTACATTTAATACACCTCTTAATTTATTTAATACTAAAGTTGATAAAGCTTCTCCTTCTATATCATCACAAATTATAACTAATTTACCTGATTGTTGCATTAATGCTTCTAATAATGGTAAAATTTCTTGTATATTACTAATTTTTTTGTCTGTTATTAAAATATATGGATTGTCTACAACTGCTTCCATTTTATCTGTATCTGTTACCATATATGGTGATACATATCCTTTATCAAATTGCATTCCTTCAACTACATTTAATTCTGTATTAGATGTTTTTGATTCTTCAATTGTAATAACTCCATCTTTTGAAACTTTTTCCATTGCTTCTGCTATTAATTCTCCAACTTCTTCATTATTAGCTGAAATACTTGCAACTCTTGCAATATCTTCTTTTCCATTTACTGGTACACTGATTTTCTTTAATTCATCAACTGCTACTGTAACTGCTTTGTCAATTCCTCTCTTCATTGCCATTGGATCTGCACCAGCTGCTACATTTTTAACTCCTTCTTTTACCATTGCTTGTGCTAAAACTGTTGCTGTTGTAGTACCATCACCTGCAACATCATTTGTTTTTTTCTGATACTTCTTTTACAAGTCTTGCTCCCATATTTTCGAATTTATCTTCCAATTCTATTTCTTTTTGCAATTGTTACACCATCATTTGTAATTAATGGTGCTCCAAAGCTTTTATCTAATACTACATTTCTTCCTTTTGGTCCTAATGTAACTTTTTACAGTATCTGCTAATTTATTAACTCCTTCTAATAAAGATTTTCTTGCATCTTCTCCAAATTTAATTTGTTTTGCCATTTTAAATCAATCTCCCTTCTTTATATTTGATTTTCACAATTTTAAAATAACATTTATAATTTTAATTACTCATTTTAATTTAGTCTAGTCTACTATAGCTAAAATGTCTTCTTGTTTTACTATAATGTAATCTATACCTTCATATTTTACTTCTGTTCCAGAATATTTGCTTACTATTACATTATCTCCGACTTTTACATACATTTCTTCATTTTTTCCATCTATTTTTTTTTCTCCAGGTCCAACTTCTATTACTTCAGCTATTTGTGGCTTTTTCTTGTGCACTACTTGCTAAAAAGAATTCCACTTTTTGTTGTTTCCTCGCCTTCTTTCATTTTTATTAATACTCTACTTCCTAATGGTTTTATCATAATGAATCCCTCCTTAAAATTTTATATATTTTATTGTTTTTTTATTTAGCACTCTTTTATTTGACTGCTAATAATCTATACCTTTTTTAGCAATTGTCAATAGAGTTTGCTAAAATTCACACAAATTTCACATTTCTTAAATTTTTGTTTATATTCTAGCATTCGGTACTATACACTTTATTTATATTATTTGACTATATATTATATTTTCATTTTTTGATTTTAGAACAAAAATAGCCCCGACACAAGCCGGGGTTACGTGGTAGGTTATTTTCTTTTAATATCTTCTATAGTCGATATTCCGTCGATTCCAAGAAATATTGCCAATGTCTTAATATTTTCTCGCACATATGAAGCATTTTTTTCTTCTTTGGTGCATAAAAACATCTCTATTCCTTCTTTCATTGTTGGTTTTCCTAAAAATGCCATAAATAAATTCTTTCGTCCAATCCCTATAGGGACTTTCTCTAATCCGTAGATTTCATCCCAATTTTTAATTCTTTCTTTTCCAACTATTTTTTCGATTGCAAAATAGCGAAATTGTGAACCTTTTTAGGTAATTTTTCCTCTAACTCTTTTTTAATTTTTTCCTTTTCATATCGACTAAAATTGTCCATTACTTCAACACAAGCCTCGATATCACTTTCCATCATTGACCGAATTACAATTTTGTTTTTTCGGTCAATAATATATAGCATCTCTTCTTTGCTGTCTAAATCAACTATTGTAATATCACCCTCTGTCACTTTGTACATTCCTGTTTCGTTCCAATTCATGTCTTATTAACCTCCAAAAAAAATAATTTTTTATTACAATGTAATTATAGCACATATTTTAATTTATTGCAAATTATGTAAATTCAAAAATTATTTTACACCTTTAGCTGCATTGATTAAACCTACAAATAATGGTGCTGGATTATTTGGTCTTGACTTTAATTCTGGATGGAATTGACCAGCTATAAAATATGGATGTTCTTTTTTTAGATATCTCTACAATCTCAACTAAATTTCCATCTGGAGAAGTACCTGAGCAAATTAAACCGGCACTTTCCAATTTTTCTTTATAACTGTTATTATATTCAAAACGATGTCTATGTCTTTCTGAAATTTCTTCTTTTCCATAAACTTCATATGCTAATGTATCTTTTTTTTATTAAACATGGATATGCTCCTAAACGCATTGTTCCGCCTTTTTTCTTAACATCTTTTTGGTCTTCCATTATATGTATAACTTGATTTGGAGTATTTTCATCAAATTCTTGAGAATTTGCATCTTTTAATCCTAAAACATCTCTAGCATATTCTACAACTGTCATTTGCATTCCCAAACAAATTCCCAAAAATGGTATTTTATTTTCTCTTGCATAACGTATTGTTTCTATTTTACCTTCAATTCCTCTATTTCCAAATCCTCCTGGTACAATTATTCCTTGGAATCCTTGAAGAATATCAGCAACAGTCTCTTTCGTTATTTTTTCACAATCTATTAATTCCACTTCTGTTTGAACATTATTTGCAAATCCTGCATGTCTAATACTCTCTATTACAGCAATATATGAGTCCTCTAATTTTATATATTTCCCAACAATAGCAATTTTTACAACATTATTTTTATCTATATTTCTAATTTTTTCTATCATTTCTTCCCATTTTCTATTATCCGGAATATATCTATCTAATTTTAGATGATTGCAAACTTCTCTTGCTAGTCCTTCCTCTTCTAACATTAATGGCACTGCATATAAACAATCTGCTGTTTTATTTTGTATTACACTTGTTTTTCTTACATTACAGAATAATGCTAATTTTTCTCTTATTGTTTCTGGTATATCTTGTTCTGTTCTACATACCAAAATATCTGGTTGAATTCCTAAACTTTGTAATTCTTTTACAGAGTGCTGAGTTGGTTTTGATTTTATTTCATTTGAACCAAATATATATGGTAAAAGTGTAACATGTATAAAACATACATCCTCTGGATTTTTTTTCTAATCCAACCTGTCTTATTGCTTCTATAATAGACAAACCTTCTATATCTCCAACTGTTCCTCCAACTTCTGTTATTACTATATCTGTATCTGTTCCTTCGAAGCCATAAATTTTTTTCTTTTATTTCATTTGTAATATGTGGAATTACCTGTACAGTTTTTCCTAAGTAATCTCCTCTTCTTTCTTTTTCAATTACATTTGAATAGATTCTTCCCATTGTTACACTTGAATTTTTAGTTAAATTTTCATTAATAAATCTTTCATAATGGCCTAAATCTAAATCTGTTTCTGCTCCATCATCTGTAACAAAAACCTCTCCATGTTCATATGGATTCATTGTTCCCGGATCAACATTTATGTACGGGTCAAATTTTTGTATAGTTACCTTATAACCTCTATTTTTTAATAATCTCCCTAATGATGCAGCAGTAATTCCCTTTCCTAAACCTGATACTACTCCACCTGTTACAAATATGTATTTTGTATTCATATTTCCCTCCTAAATTTATATATTTGAATATCATAGGACATTCTTAAAAAAATAAAAAAAGATTAAAAAATTTTCCGACAAAATCGGTTTTTTTAATCTATTTATAGTTTACCACTTGCTAAAAAAATTAGCAAGTGATTTTTAAATTTTATCATTTATTTTTTAATTTACAACATCTAATTAGTTTTATTTGTCCCATATTGGCTATATAACCAAGATGTGTAATCAAATGGTGTTAAAGTTTCTGGTTTTCCATAATTTACTCCATATGTTTCTACTGAAATAGATGTAATTACTGGTGGATTTACAGGTGTACTAACTTCTGCGTTTTCAGAATTTTCTTGTCCTGCAGCTTTTGTTACTTCAACTTCTTCAATTTTATGTAATACATCTAATCCTTCTGTTACTTTTCCAAATGATGTATAATATCCATTTAAATTGCTATTCTCTTTTGTCATTATAAAAAATTGTGAACATCCAGAATTATAAGATTGTGTTGTAAGGCTTGAAGATGCTTGTGTATAATCAGCTCTAGCCATTGCTAAAGTCCCTTCCTCAAATTTTACTGTATTAGTAACTCCATTTGCTAAAAATTCACCTTTTATAGAATATGATGTTGTTGATTCTGTTTCATTTAAATCTCCTAATGTTGCATCTGTTTTTCCATCTCCATCTTTTGTTCCAGCTTGAACCATAAAATCTTTTACTACTCTATGGAATTTTGTTCCATTATAAAATCCGTTATTAGCTAATGTAATAAAGTTTGCTACCGCTTCTGGTGCTTGGTCTGGATACAATTCTAATTTTATTGTTCCAAAGTTTTCTATTTCCATTGTTACTAATGGATTTTGAATATTTAATGTTGCTTTTTTATAATATCCAAAGCATACTACTCCTATTAAAACTATAACTGCTATTAAAGCAATAATCCAAATTATGTTTTCTGTTTTTTCATTTTACTTCCCTTTATCTTATGATATATTTAGGTTTTTATGGATACCTATAAACCAATATTATTCAAATATAAATTGTTCTTGCATTCTTCTTAATGCTTGTTTAATTGTTCTTGCCCTTACTTCTCCAATTCCATCAACTTCATCTAAGCTTTCTATATCTGCTGCCAAAATATGTTGAAATGATTTGAATGACATTATTAGGTTTTCTACAATGTTTGATGGCATTCGTGGTATTTTATTTAAAATACGATATCCTCTTGTATATACACCAACTTCATCATAATTGTCAAATGTTTCATATCCTAATAGTTTAGAAATTGTTGTTTCTCTCATAATTTCTTCATCAGAAAGTTCTGCTATTTCTTCAAGTATCTTTTTCTGGTGTTTCTTTTTTTCTTTGTTGGTACAATATAATCTTTTATTATAAGTAATTCTTCTTTTTTCAAGTCCTCCTATTAATTCATCTAATTGCATTTGTACTAATCTTCCATCATTTCCAAGTTCATATATTTGCCTTTTTATTTCATCCGCAATTCTCATAACTCTTTCAGCTCTTTGAATAACATCAATTACATTTTTTAATGTAACTATATCATTAAATTCATATTCATTTAAAATATCTAGCCTATTATCAAATACTTTTTTTATATCTTTCTAATGTTTGAATTCCTTGGTATTTGCCTTATTTAATACTGCATTTGTATCTTCTAGGATATAACGAAAATCTCCTTTAAATATTGTTATTATATTTCTTCTTTGTGAAATACTTATAACAAGTTCTCCTGTTTGCTTTGCTGTTCTTTCTGCAGTCCTATGTCTTGTTCCAGTTTCTCTTGTTTCTATTTCTCTTGATGGTATTAATTGTGCATTTGCAAATAAAATTTTCTTTTAAGTCTCCACTTAGTACAATTGCTCCATCCATTTTTGCAAGTTCATATAATTTCGATGATGAATAATCCTCATTTATTGTAAAACCACCATCTACTATTTGTTTTATAATTTCGTTATTGTCAGTAATTAGTAATAAAGCACCTGTTTTAGCTCTTAGGATATTTTCTAACCCATCTCTTATTGGTGTTCCGGGGTGCAATTAATCTTAAAAGTTCTGTTGTGCTGTTATCTTTATTCTTTCTCAAGTTAATTCTCCCTTCTTAGTCCTAACTTTTTTCATTGCTTCATTTACATCTCTGACACCTATTATATCTAATTTAAATTCTTCTTTCAACCCTTTTTTATTACTTTCTGGAATTATACATTTTTAAATCCTAATTTTTCGGCTTCTTTTAATCTTTTTTCAATCAAATTAATTTTTCTAACTTCTCCTGTTAGTCCAACTTCTCCCATAATTACAACATCTTTACTAATTGGAATATTTCTAAAACTTGATGCTGTAGCAATAATAATTCCTAAATCTATTGATGGCTCATTTATTTTCAATCCACCAACAACATTTAAATACACATCTTGTCCACCTAACATCAAGCCTGCTCTTTTTTTCCAAAACAGCTATAAGTAAAGCTAATCTATTATAATCAATTCCATTTGCAGTTCTTTTTGGAATTCCAAATACACTTTGTGCTGTTAATGCTTGTAATTCTACTAACATTGACCTTGTACCTTCCATGCAAGAAACAATACACGAGCCTGCTGGATTTTCTTCACTATCTGAAATAAGAACATCTGACGGATTTGTTATTTCACACATTCCCTCTCCTCTCATTTCAAACATTCCAATTTCATTTGTTGAACCAAATCTATTTTTAACTCCTCTTAAAATACGATATGAAAAATATCTTTCTCCTTCTAAATATAACACTGTATCTACCATATGTTCTAACACTCTTGGACCCGCAATATTTCCATCTTTTTTGTTACATGTCCAATAATAATTGTTGTTATGTTTCTTGATTTGCATACTCTCATAATTTGAGAAGTTATTTCTCTTACTTGGCTTACACTTCCTGCTGCTGCAGATATTTCTTCAGAATACATTGTTTGAATTGAATCTATAATTACTAATTTAGGATTCAAATTAATAATATTTTGATTTACAATATCAATATCTGTTTCTCCCAAAAATAGAATATTATCATTTTTAATTCCGCAATCTATCAGCTCTTAATTTTATTTGTTCAGCAGACTCTTCACCTGAAACATAAAGTACATTTCCTTCCCCTTGTACTTTATCACATAACTGCAAAATCAATGTTGATTTTCCTATACCTGGTTCTCCTCCTAATAATATTAGTGAACCTTTTACTAGTCCTCCTCCTAATACTCTGTCTAATTCATCAAAACCAGTAGATGTTCTTATTGTCTCTTTTGCCTCATATGAGCTTAGTTTTTTGTGGAATATTAGAATTAGGTTTCATATCTTTTAAAGAACTATTTTTACTTTCTACAATTTTTTGCTCAAAAAAGCTATTCCAGCTCCCACAAGCCGGACACTTTCCAAGCCATTTTGCTGATTCATTTCCGCATTCATTACATACAAAAACTGTTTTATTTTTTGCCATTTTTTCCTCCTTGTCCCAGAGGGACGGTTCTTGTGGGACATTTTTGTCCCATGGGGACAGATGTCCTACTGTCTACTTTCCTTATTTTAATTTTATACAACAAACAAATATAATATGTTTCATAGTGTTTTGCACTCTTATACATATAATTTTTTATATTTTGTATTCCTATAAACATACTTATGTATTACTAATTTTCAATTCATTCTGCTCTGTCAATTATCTTTCTATTTATTCCCAATATCCTTGCTAACTGCCTATTACTCAATCCTTCTATCTTCTTTATTTGTGCTATTTTTTCATTTCTGATATTATTATTCAAATTCAATATTTCTTTAACATTTTTTATATTTAGCTTATCACATATAATAGTTATAGCTTCTTTATCATTTATTTTTAATTTATCTATAATTTCTACATCTTTATATTCTTTTTCAAATTGAGATATAATTTGATGAAACTTTATAAATTCTTGTTTTGCTTCTATTAAATTTGTTGAAAAAATATTAAATAGTAATTTAGTATCTATAATTTTTGCATTATCTATATACTCGTTATAACTACTCCATATATATTCCTCAGTTTTTGAAATTCCTGCTTTTACCGGATTTTGATGAATATATCTACATAGTTGTACAAAGTACTCTCTGTCTTCTACTATTTTGCTAAAATACCTATCTTGAAATAAATGCCCTATTCTATCATATTTTTTATTAAAATATATTGAATATCTTATTGCAATGCTTTGCATAATTTTCGAAAGTTGCTGTTTTTCATCGAAAACAACCATATGAATATGGTTATCCATTAAGCAATAAGAATAAAGTGCAAAATAGTACTTTTTTTGCTTTTCATCTTTTAATATTTGCAAAAATTTTTTCTTTATCCTTATTTTCTAAAAATATATCCTGTCTATCTATTCCTCTAAAAATAATATGATATACTCTTATATCATTGTATTGTCTCTTGGTTCTTGACATATAAAAATTATCACTTCTTTCTTTTATAATTAATTGTTTTCCCCTTAAACAATACAAAAAAAGTATACCATACTTTTTATGTATGCTATACATTCTTTACTTTTTCACAAAAAAATTCACAATATTAAATTTATAACTTAAACATTGTACATCTGTCCCTACGGGACAAAAATGTCCCACGAGAACCGTCCCTCTGGGACATTATTTATTTTACCGAATTTTACTTCTTGAAATAAAAAGTCATGTACTTTTTTCCCATGTAATTTCTTGATGTAAAAATTCATTGATTTCATCTTCAACTTTTTGTTGCTTTGGTGTTAATTCAACTTTGATTTCTTTATTCCAATCTATTTCTTGTAACCAGAATGCTTTAAATTTTTGCCAAAATCCTACTTTAGCTGGTAATTTTTCATTTCTTATTGTTCCAGCTTCCATTCCTTGAGTATTAGTTTGTACTTCTTCTACTTCTGAATTTTCAAATGATACTCCTCCGAATGCACCTGATTTTTCTTCTAATTCTGCCATCTTTGTTCTTCCTCCTTTGTGTTGTATTTCTTATCACAGTTATACTATATATTTTTGTTTTATCAAGTTTTTTACTTTTTTTTTATATTATTTTTTATGACACAATTATTACAGTTATGTTACATATTTAATCTATAAATCTTTATATTTTTTCTATAATTTCATACTACAATTCGACTTTTATTTCATTTTTATATACTCCAATACATGTTGATTCTTTTATTTCATTTTCTAATTTAACACTATCTTTATTTAAATTTGTAGTATTATCAATATTGGGAATATCTGCTATTACTTCAATATAATTTTGTGTATGCCCTTTTATTACTCCATTTTTTTGGTTTCTTCCCATAAAACTTCTACTTTTTTTCCTACGTAAAATTTGTTATATTCCAATTCATTTTTATCTGATAATTCTATAAGTTCCTTACTTCTTTGTTCTTTTATATCTCCTGGAACTTGATTTGGCATAACTGCTGCTTTTGTTCCTTTTCTTTGTGAATATTTAAATACATGCATTTTATAAAATTTTATTTCTGATAAAAACTTATATGTTTTTTTAAATTCTTCTTCTGATTCCCCTGAAATCCTACTATTATATCTGTTGTTAAATTTGCATCAGAATATGTTTCTCTTATTATCTTTACAATTTCTCTAAATTGTTCTGTTGTGTATCTTCTGTTCATTCTTTTAAAGTTTCATCACATCCACTTTGAAGTGATAAATGAAAATGATGACATATTTTTTCTAATTTACTAAGTCTTTCCATAAACTCTTCTGTAATTAGCAATGGTTCTATTGATCCTAGCCTAATTCTCTTTATTCCTTCTATTTTATTTATTTCTTCTAGCAAATCAATTAATTTATAATTTTTAAGTTTAACATCTTTACTATTTACAAAATCTTTTCCATATGACGCTATGTGAATTCCTGTTATTACAACTTCTTTTATACCTTTCTCTGCTATTTGTTTAATTTCCGCAATAACATTTTCTGGTCTTCTGCTTCTAACTCTTCCTCTAGCATATGGAATAATACAGTATGAACAAAATCTATCACATCCATCTTGGACTTTTACAACTGCTCTCGTTTTTTCTGTAAATGTAATTTCTCCAAAATCATAAAATTCTCTGGTTTTGCATTACATCTTCTATTTCTTCCTGCTTTTCTTTTTTCTTTTATATATTTTTCTACATATTTTACTATATCTACTTTTTCATTATTTCCTAATACTAAGTCTATTTCTCCAATATTCTCTAGTTCTTTTTTTTGCAACTTGTGCATAACATCCAACCGCCACAATTATAGAACTTGGGTTATTTTCTTTTTTTCTCTTCTTAGCATTTGTCTTGATTTTCTATCTGACATATTTGTTACAGTACATGTATTTATAATACATATATCTGCTTTTTTCATTATGATTTTCACTATTTTCTTCTATTGCTTCATAACCTTTTTCTAAAAATTTTTGTGCCATCGCATTTGTTTCATATTGGTTTACCTTACAACCTAGTGTGATAAATTTTACTACTTTTTTCATTTATTTTATCATTCCTTCTACTAGAAATCAGGTTGGAAAAGAATTAACTATAATTATTTTTCAACCTGATTTATATATTTATATTTTTCAACATGATTTGTACATTTGTATTTTTTAACCTGATTTGTATGCTCATTATTTTTTTACTTTCTTGCATCTAATACATCTAAATTATCTAATGCTTTTCCTGTTCCTAAAGCAACACATGATACAGAGTCTTGTGCTATCATTACATTAATTCCGGTTTTTTCTTGCAAAAGTTTATCTAAACCATCTATTAAGCATCCTCCACCTGTCATATATATTCCTTTATCACTAATGTCTGCTGCAAGTTCAGGTGGTGTTCTTTCTAAAACACCATGTACAGCATCTACAATCATCATTGCTGGTTCTATTAAAGCTTCTAACATTTCACTTGAATGTACTGTTACTGTTTTTGGTAATCCTGTTGATAAATCTCTTCCTCTAATATCCATTTCTGCATCTTGAATTTTTGGATAAACACATCCTATATTTACTTTTAAATCTTCTGCTGTTCTTTCTCCTATAACTATATTGTGTTTTCTTTTAACATATTTAACAATATACTCATCAAATTTATCTCCTGCAACTTTTAAAGAAGCATTAACAACTGAACCTCCTAAAGAAATTACAGCAATATCTGTTGTTCCTCCGCCAATATCTACAACCATGTTTCCACAAGGTTTTGCTATATCTATTCCAGCTCCAATAGCGGCTGCAATTGGTTCTTCTATTAAATAAACTTTCCTTGCTCCTGCTTGCATTGCTGCATCTATAACTGCTTTTTTCTCAACTTCGGTTACTTGTGATGGTATACAAATCATAATTCTTGGAGCAAATAATGATTTTCCACATACTTTCCCTATAAAATATTTAAGCATTTTTTCAGTTACTGTATAATTAGATATAACGCCTTCTCTTAAAGGCCTTGTTGCTATAATATTTCCTGGTGTTCTGCCTAGCATTCTTCTAGCCTCTCCACCAACTGCTAATACATCTCCTGAATTATTATCAACAGCTACTACTGATGGTTCTCTAAGTACAATTCCTTTTCCTTTTACATATACAATTACTGTTGCAGTTCCTAAATCTATTCCAACATCTTGTCCAAAACCAAATTTAAACATAACCCTCTTCCCTTCTAAATTAGTTTTACCATTTGGGTATTTCTATCATTAGTACGTGACATGAGGAATATTATAATCTTTTAAATCTATGCCACTAATATTCTTATTATTTCTAATATTTTTAAGTTAAAATATTTTTATTTCACTTTTATTACAAATTCGTTACGATTATATTACATGTTTAGAAAATAATCAATACATTTGATTGAAATTTTCATTTTTTATATTATAATAATTACTATATTTAATATACAATATATAAATTAATTTTAGGAGGATTTTCTATTATGAATTATACTTTTTACTCTAATTCTGAAAAAGATACTTTAAATTTCGGAAAAAAACTTGCTTCTTATTTAAAGCCAAAAGATATTATCGTTCTTACTGGCGAGCTAGGAGCTGGCAAAACAAAGTTTACAGAAGGCTTTTTATCTTATTTTGGATTAGAAAATGAAATATCAAGTCCTACATTTACTATTGTAAATAAATATTGTAAAAATGATATAAATATCTATCATTTTGATGTTTACAGATTAGAAGATTCTTCTGAATTTTATGAAATTGGTGGAGAAGAATATTTTGAAAAAGGAATCTGTTTAATAGAGTGGGGAGAATTAATTAAAGATGCTCTTCCAAAAGATTATTTAGAAATTACTTTTTCGAAAAATATTGAAAATAGAAATGAAAATAGTCGAATTTTAAACCTTACATCTCATGGCTCAAAATTTGACAAATTAATAGAAAATTTTAATTAATAATAAAAGGAAGTGTTATTTTGAAGATTTTATGTATTGATACCTCTAGTAAATTATGTGGTGTTGGAATTTTTGAAAACGAAAAATTAATTGATAAAATAGAATTGAATAATGGGCTAACTCATTCTGAAACATTGATGCCTATTTTAAAACAGATTTTAGAAAAAAAAATTCTCTTGTATTAAAAGATTTTGATTTAATTGCTGTCGATATTGGACCTGGTTCTTTTTTACAGGTATACGAATAGGTGTTGCAACAGCTAAAGCTTTTTCTGATAGTTTAACAATCCCTTGCGTTGGTATTGATAGTTTAGAAATTTTAGCTTATCAAATTAAAGAACCATCAATTGTTTGTAGTGCAATAGACTGCAAAAATGATAATTGTTATTTTGCTTTATATGAATTAAGAAATAATGAATATATAATTTTAGAAGCACCTTCTGCAAAAACAAAACAAGAAGTAACTGATTTATTAGATTCTAAATATTCAAATAAAGAGATAAAATTTGTTGGAGATGCATTTTCTAGTAAATCTTTATTTAACCATTTATCTGTTGAAAATTTAAATCTTGCAGCTCTAAAAAAATTTACTAGAAATAATTTCCACGGTGAAGAAATTTTACCTTTATACTTAAAAAAAAATCTCAAGCAGAAAGACAATTAGAAGAGAAAGGAAATGCATAGTTTATGGATTTACAATTCAATAAAATGACTATAAATGATTTTTATACAATATCTGACAATCTGCTTTCTGATTTTGATGATTTTTGGAATCCTGATACATTAAAACAAGAAATTGAAAGTAAAAATTCTTATTTTCTCGTTGCTAAATATGAAAATGAAATTATCGGTTTTGCTGGAATTAAAATTATTTTTGATGAAGCAGATTTAATGAATATTGTTGTTAAAAAAAGTGCAAGAAACCAACACATTGGTTCTTTACTTTTAGATAATTTACTTAAATATGCTAAAAAAATAATATTCTTTCTATTATGCTAGAAGTCAATGAAAAAAAAATACTCCTGCAATTCTTTTGTATAAAAAATATGGTTTTGAGCAAATTAGTGTTAGAAAAAATTACTACAATGATGATGATGCTATTATTATGAATAAAATATTATAATTCTAAAATAAGGAAAATCACATGACTTTCCTTATTTTAACACTTCTAATTTATTTTTATTTCTTTTATATACTCATATATATCTTTCCAATTTTTCTTGTTCACTATATTTTGATGTTCATCTTCATAATTAGTAATTCTAATTGTCAATATACCTGCATTTGAAACATCTATACAATTAGATAATTTATCATCTATAAAAATATCTACTTTTTCTTCTAAACAAGCCTTAGCCTTACTTCTAGCATTTACAACTAATTTATCATATTCTATACCATTTTTACCAAGCCATTCTTTGCTTATCCCATATGGATCATCATGAAATTCATAATCTCTTGCTGTTATTATATATATTTGATTTCCATCTTCTCTTATTTTTTTTATACATTCTACAACATCTTCTCTTGGTTCTGCACTTTTTATAATTTTTTCTTGAATGTTTTTAAAAAAATACTGTAATTCTTCATGCGTAAAAATTATATTTTTCTTTAAAACTACTTCCATCATTATTTTTATCAAAGCTCATACTACTTTCATTTATTTGTTTATTTAACCCCTTTGCATAATCAAATGAAGCCTTTTGAAGTTCCTTCCTTATATCTGTTAATGTATCGTCTATATCTACGCCTATTATCATATTTTTTCTCCTTATCTACACATATTTTTCAATTTTTACAACTGTTCTACCACTACGAGTGTTTCCTCCAAATTCTTTTTACAACAAATCTTCCCTTTCCACGAATTGTAATAATGTCACCTGATTTAACTTGTTTTGAAACTTTAGTCTCGCATTTTCCATTTATAAATACTCTTTCACTTTCAATAATTTGAACTGCTTTACTTCTTGATGTTTTTGCTAAATCTGATACAAAATTATCAAGTCTAAAAAGAAGGTACAATAATGCTAATTTCTTCTACTTTCAATTCTTGTTTTCTTAAATCATTTATATCCAAAATCTCAAATTTTGCATTTTCAAATCTGGTAAGTGTTCCTAACTCTTGTTTTAAAATTAAAGAACTTTCTTCTTTTACTAAAATATCTGCACCCTCATCAAAAACTAGAATATCTCCTACTTTTTTCTCTTTTCATTCCGATTTTAACAATTCCACCTAAATAATTTCTATGTGAATACTTTTTATAATCCTCTTCTGATAAGTTAATTCTAATTATTTTTATTATTTTAGAATAATTTTTTTCAACCATTTCTAAATTATACTTTTCAGGATATAAGATTAAAACTTTTCTTTCACTTTCTTCAAAACCTCCATAAAAAATATAATTTGTAAAATCAATTTTTTTTTTAGGAAATTACTTACAAGTGATAATTGATACATATCTAGGAAGTCAGTATATTCAAGTTTTTCACGTTGTCTTACAAAATCAATTTTATCTAATACTTGTCCTAATAAAATTTTATCTTCTTTTTTTTATATTCGCTTAAAATTTTTGTTCTATCCATACATTTCCTCTTTTTCTTTTTTATGAAACTTTATTCTTTTTATGAAACTTTAGAATACTATTCCTTTAATAAATATCTGTCCCCATGGGACAAAAAAATGTCCCACAAGAACCGTCCATCTGGGACAAAAATTTTTTCAAGTTGCTCTACTGTCCCATGTTTTATAAATTCATCTGGCCATGCTTGTTTCTCTAATTCTATTCCCTGTAGTTTTTTCTTCTACTATCAATTCTTCAACAGCTGTGCCTAACCCATTTATTTCTGTACCATCTTCCATAGTAATAACTTTTTTCGTTTTTACTATTGATTGTTTTATTGTTTCTTTATCTAATGGTTTTAAAAATCTCGCATTTATAACTTCTACTGTTAAATTTTCATCTGTTTTTCTATTTTTTCTGCTAATTCTAATGCTTTTTGCTACTCTTTTTTCCTATAGCTATAATTGTAAGATTTTCTCCCTCTTTTACAATTTCTGCTTTTCCTAACTCTATTTTAGGATGATTTTCAAATTTTATACTCTTTTCTTCCCCACCTCTTGGGTAACGAATCACAACTCGCTTACCTAAATTTACAGCGAATTCTAGCATTTTTCTAAATTCCTCAAAATCTTTTGGTGCCATAATTGTTAAATGTGGTACTAATCTAAAAAATGCCATATCTAGTGTTCCTTGATGTGTTTATCCATCTGCTCCAACAACACCTGCTCTATCTACACACATAACAACTGGTAAATTTTGCATTGCAACATCATGTATAACTTGATCATATGCCCTTTGATAAAATGATGAATAAATTGGTACTACTGGTATCATTCCTTCTTTTGCCATCCCTGCTGCCATTGTAACTGCATGTTGTTCTGCTATTCCCACATCAAAAAATCTATCTGGAAATTCTTTTTTGCAAATTTTGTTAAGCCTGTTCCATCTTTCATTGATGCTGTTACTGCTACAATATTTGGATTTTCCTTTGCTAGTTCTACTAATTTCTCTCCAAATACTTTTGAATAATCATCTGCTTTTTGTTTTTTAGCTTTTCCCGTTTTTATATCAAATGGAGCTGTAGCATGAAATCTATCTGGATTTTCTTCTGCAATTTTATATCCTTTTCCTTTTTTCGTTAACACATGGACTAACACTGGTTTATCTAATTGCTTACTTAATCTTAGAATATTTTCTAGCTCTTCTATATTATGACCATCAACTGGGCCTAAATATATAAAACCAATGTCCTCAAAAAACATTGTAGGAATTATTAATTGCTTTATACTTCTTTTTGCACTTTGAATAACCTTAACACTTGGTTTTCCTACTATAGGTACTTTCAATAACATCTTTTTAAAGATATACTTGATTTTTTATATAATTTTTTAGTTCTTAATTTGCTTAAAAACATATTAAGACCACCCATATTTTTAGAAATACTCATTTCGTTATCATTTAAAATAACTGTCATTTTTGTATTACTATATCCTACATCATTTAAAGCTTCTAATGCCATGCCTCCCGTTAAAGCTCCATCACCTATAACTGCAATTACATCATTATTTTCTCCCTTTAAATCTCTGGCTCTTGCCATTCCTAATGCAGCTGAAATTGATGTGCTACTATGTCCTGTATTAAAATTATCATATTCAGATTCCTTACTTTTAGGAAATCCAGCTATACCATCTAATTTTCTTAATGTTTTTAATTGTTCTCTTCTTCCTGTTATTATTTTATGTACATATGATTGATGCCCAACATCCCATACAATTTTATCTGTTGGAAAATTATAAACACTATGAAGTGCAATTGTAAGTTCTACTACTCCTAAATTTGATGCTAAATGTCCTCCATTTTCTGATACTATTTCTAATATATATTTTCTAATTTCTTCTGACAGTTTTTTTTTTCTTCAATATTCAACTTTTTTATATCTTCTGGTGAATTGATTTTCTCTAACATTTTAAAATCTCCATATTAGTATTTTTATTAAATTATGTGGTTATATTAATTATAAGTGTTACTAGCATATCATATTTTTTTGATTTTTTCTATAATTTATATTGTTTTTTATGCTTTTTTGTAATAAAATATTTACAGTTATTAACTACATATGAAATATTGTAGACTTTTTATAGCTTTAATACATTTTAAGTCTTTATATTTCTTTGGTTTATGAGTTATCCAAGAAAACTCAAATTTAATATAAGGAATGAAGCAAATGAAAAATTTAAAATTAAAAATTGTATCAATTCTATTTTTACTATTTATACTAATAGGAAATTTATCTATGGCTGCTTACAGTGATGTAATCATGTCAGTTATAAAAAAGAACCTATTGCTACAATTAATTTTGGAGATAATTCCAAAGCTACAAGAACATTAATCTCAAAGGATTTAAATAACAAAGAAATCACATTAGAATTAAGAGTTAACAATTATGAAACAAGTTCAAAACCTTCTGGTGAAATTATGTTAGTTATTGATAATTCAAAAAGTATGTTAACACCTGTTGATACAGACAAAACAAGAGAAGATTTAGTTATTAATTCAGCCAAAACTTTAATTACTAACCTTTTAAAAGATAACACTAAATTAAAAATTGGAGTTGTTAGTTTTTCAACAAATACTGATATTAAAAAAAGAAGGTACTATAGAAGATGCACAATTAATATCTGACTTAACAAATGATTCTTCTGCTTTATTAACAGCTGTATCTAATATCCAATATACTGGACCAAGAACAAATTTAGATTCAGGTATCACTTTAGCTAAAAAAAATATTATACAGAAAATACAGATAGTACTCACAAATATATGATTATTTTATCTGATGGTGTACCAAATGTTGCTGTAAATTATGATAAAAATTACTATTCAGATGATGTTATTACAAAAACAAAAACAAATCTTCAATCATTATCAGGAACTGTTGATAATGTTATAACAATGCTTACTGGAATAACAGATGGAGATGCTGTTGCAACACCTGCAACAAAAACTTATAATGAGATAATTTCTGAAATTTTTGGAACAACACAAAAACCTACTGCTGGAAAATTTTATTATATTTCGGACGATGATATAGAATCAACTATAACTAAAAATATTTATGCTGATTTATTACCAGTTTCAAAATCATTCAAAGATTTAAAAATAGTTGATTATTTTCCAAAAGAAATTGTAGATAATTTTACATTCTCATATATAACAAAACCTTCAAAAGGAACAATTACTGATAAAATAGATACTACAACAAATTCTATTACCTGGACTATTCCAGAATTAAAAGCTGGTGAAGAAGCAACGGTTCAATATAAATTAAAATTAAAAAGAAAATTACAGTTCTTCAATTCTTGCCAAAGAATTAGATACTAATACAAAATTAGACTTAAATTATACAGATGATGATGAAAAAACTGTAACTAAAACATCAAATATTACACCTGTTGTATATCTTGAAGAAGTTCCAAAAGTTATACCTAAAACAGGTAAAATTACAATATTTGCGTTCTTTGCAGTTAGCATATTAGTAGTTCTATATGCGGAATAAAATGTTTTATGAATAGAGATATTTAATGATAAGGGACTATTTTAAAAATTTCTATATAAGAATGGGAGAAGATTTTTCTCTCATTCTTTATTTTGAGTATATCATAAAGTTTGTGTAAACTTTAAATTTCTTTTGATAATTTTTTAAAATTTTAAAAAAATGCTTACCTAATTGTGATAAACATTTTTTATATATTATTATTTTAAATTTCGACAAAATTTTCGGAACAAATTGTCTACGTCCCCTTTGTTTCAACCAATCCTCTACGTCCCCGCTGGTTCATTCTCCTGCTGTGTATTTCATTGCCCAGTATCCTGTTAGTTGCTCTCCTTCATCTTCTTTTCCATTCCCATTTTTATCAAACCAAAATGCTTCTGGTATTTGGTATCCTATGTCTGTTTCTTTGCTTGTTCCTGATATGAATCTTACTTCTGTTCTTCCTGCTGCTGATTGTGCATATTGAGTACTTGTTATTGTGAATTCGTATCTTGGTATCCATGTGTAATATGTTGTCATTGTTGCATTTTCTATTTTCCCATTTTTTACTGTTCCATCTGTTACTACTATATTTGCCCATTTACTCTCACTATAACTATACCATTTTTGTGAAATATTGCTTCCGTCATTTTTTATTTTGTCTCCTATTGTTTGATTTCCACTTTCGTCATATAGAACGTAATATGTCATATTACTATTGAATCCGGTTAATTCTGGTTTGTTTGCATCTATTGTACTTATTTGTTTTACTATTGTTCCTACATATTCATCTGTTGCATTATTTCTAACTTCTACTAATACTGTATATTTTGTGTTGCTACTTAATCCTGAGAATTCAAATGTATCATCTTTTGATGTTTTTTCTCCTTTATATTCTCCGTTTATATAGTATTTATATTTTTGTCCTTCTCCTACTGCTGTTCCTGTTATTCCTTTTGTTTTTATACTTGAACTTGTTGCTACTACTTCTGTACTAAATCTTGGTGATGCTGCGTCTCCTGCTGTATATTTCATTGCCCAATATCCTGTTAGTTGCTCTCCTTCATCTTCTGCTCCATTTCCGTTTTTATCAAACCAAAATGCTTCTGGTATTTGGTATCCTTCATCTGTTTCTTTGCTTGTTCCTGAAATAAATTTTACTATACTTCTTTGGTTTGTTTGGTCTAATTGGAATTCGTATCTTGGTATCCATACATAGTATGTTTCTAGTTCATTGTTTCTTGTTACTATATTTGCCCATCTACTTTCTCCATATTCATACCAATCATTTGGTACTTCTTCTGTTATTGGAATTGTACTATGTTCTTGTCCATTTAAGTCATATGTTACATAGAATGTTGTATTTTTATCAAATCCACTTAAATCTGGTTCATTTACTACTGCTGGAGAATATAATTTTGTCATACTTCCTACTATTTCTCCTTTTTTCATTTAGTCCTGTTACATTAACAGTGTTATCTCCTTTTATCATATCAGCAAATTCAATAACTTGTTTTTCAATATTTGCTATTTCATCTGGATTGCTTGTACTATCTAGTGTTTTAATTATATTTCCATTTAATGCAAAAGTATATTTTACAATTTGATTTGTATTTGTAATAGCTGTATTTAACTTAATATTTTTAACTGTTACAACACCTCTATATACTGACATATCAAAATTTATTGTTGATGGCGTTGTTATATCTCCTGCCGTATATTTCATTGCCCAATATCCTGGTATTCTGTAATCACTAAATTGAAAAGCCTCTGGTATTTGGTATCCTTCTTCTTGTAATTGTTTCCACGTAATTTTATTTCCATCAGCATCTATATAATTATTTGAAGTATCAATAAATTTAACATCACTTCGCTCACTATCCTGATTTAATTTAAAGCAATACCTTGGTATCCATACATAATAAGTATTTGCACCATTTACTTCATAATAAATATTAGCCCATTTTGCATCTTTATAACTATACCATTCTGAATCATTTACAGCAGTTGATGTCCATTCTCCTGGTACCATTTTTCCATCTTCACTTATATTTAAGTATCTTGTATATTTACTATCAAAACCACTTAAATCCGGTTTATTAACATATACACCATTTACTAATACATATTCCCCATTTATTTTTTGGATTTCTTTAAAAATTGTTTCTGTTACTTCTTCTTTCCCTACTTGTTTAATTATAAAGTCATATCCAGTTTCTTCAACAATCTTATAATCTATTCCAACCTTATTTTTTCCATTTGCCTTTAAAATATTTCCATTAGGATATTTTATATATTCTATTCCATCTTCACTCCTTATTGTAATAAGTATTTTATATTCATTATCAGAAATTTTTTCCTTAACTTCATAAGATAATAATGTATTTTTTTCAGCATTTACTTTCTCAATTATTTTAGGAACTGTAACTATGGTAAAACAAGCCAAAATGAGTACTAATATAATAACAATTAATAATATTATTACAACTTTTTTGCTTATTTTTTTTAGTTATTTTCTCACAACTTTTTTTGATTTAGTTTTATTTGTATTGTTTCTTTGTTGATTGTTCTCTTGTTTTTCCATAATTACTTCCTTTCCTAAAATCCTGACATTTCAAATAAACAAGTTATCTGTTTAAGTAAATTTTTTCGATATTTTTCTTTTTTATTTTGACAATTTTGACGGAACAAATTGTCTACGTCCCCTTTGTTCCGTTTGTTCCCTTTGTTCCTTTGATTTATTCTCCTGCTGTGTATTTCATTGCCCAGTATCCTGTTAGTTGCTCTCCTGCATCTTCTGTTCCATTGCTGTTTTTGTCAAACCAGAATGCTTCTGAATTTGGTATCCTATATCTGTTTCTTTGCTTGTTCCTGATATGAATCTTACTTCTGTTCTTCCTGCTACTGGTTGTGCATATTGACTACTTGTTATTGTGAATTCGTATCTTGGTATCCATGTGTAATATGTTGTTTTTGTTGCATTTTCTATTTTTCCATTTTTTACTGTTCCGTCTGTTACTACTATATTTGCCCATTTGCTATTACTGTAGTTATACCAATTTGATGGCATATTACTTCCATCATTTTTTATTTTTTCTCCTATTGTTTCATTTCCATTTTCATCATATAAAACATAATATGTCATATCACTATTAAATCCTGTTAGTTCTGGTTTGTTTGCGTCTATTGTACTTATTTGTTTTACTATTGTTCCTACATATTTGTCTGTTGCACTTTCTCTTATTTCTACTAATATTGTATATTTTGTATTACTATTTAATCCTGAGAATTCAAATGTATCAGTTTTTGCTGTTTTTTCTCCTTTATATTCTCCATTTATATAGTATTTATATTTTTGTCCTTCTCCTACTGCTGTTCCTGTTATTCCTTTTGTTTTTATACTTGAACTTGTTGCTACTACTTCTGTACTAAATCTTGGTGCTGCTGCGTCTCCTGCTGTGTATTTCATTGCCCAATATCCTGTTATTTCTTGTCCATTAAATGTAAATGCTTCTGGTATTTGATATCCTGCATCTTTTTCTTTACTTGTTCCTGTAATGAATTTTACTATACTTCTTTGGTTTGTTTGGTCTAATTGGAATTCGTATCTTGGTATCCATACATAGTATGTTTCTAGTTCATTGTTTCTTGTTACTATATTTGCCCATTGGCTTGATCCATACTCATACCAGAATTTTGGTGTTGCTTGGCTTATTGGTGTTGTACTATGTTCTTGTCCATTTGAGTCATATGTTACATAGAATGTTGTATCTTTATTAAATCCACTTAGGTCTGGTGCGTTTACTATTGCTGGTGCATATTCTTTTGTCATGCTTCCTACTATTTCTCCATTTGCATTTAACCCTGTTACGTTTATTGTGTTGTCTCCTTCTTTTAAGTTGCTGAATTCTATTTTCTGTGAATTTATATTTGCTATTGCTGTTGTATCTGTTATTTCTTTTACTATTTTTCCATTTAATGCTATTGTGTATTTTACTATTGGGTTTGTGTTTGTTATTGTTGTATTTAAAGTTATATTCTTTATATTTACTACTCCTTGTACTACTGACATATCATAGTTTATTGTTGATGGTGTTGTTATATCTCCTGCTGTGTATTTCATTGCCCAATATCCTGCTAGTTGTTCTCCTTCATCTTCTTTTCCATTTCCATTTTTGTCAAACCAAAAAGCTTCTGGTACTTGGTATCCTCGCTCTTTTAACCCTTGCACTCCTTCTGCGCTTTCCCATGGTGTTAGATTTCCATTTTCATCTTTATAATTGTTATCTACATCTATGAATTTTACATCACTTCTTTGAGCATCTTGGTCTAATGTAAAGCAATATCTTGGTATCCATACATAATATATATCTGACCCACTATTTTCTACATATATATTTGCCCACTTTTGTTTTTTATAATTATACCAATTGTCTGTTGGCTTGTCTGTTATCCAATTTCCTGGTGTTAATTTTCCATTACTTCCTACTTCTAAGTATCTTGTTTTATTTTAAATCCTTGGTCTAGCTTTGGTGTGCACAAATATATTCCATTCACTAATTCATACTTTCCATTTTTTACTACTATTCCTGTTGGTGCTGTGTATTCTAGTATTTTGATTCCTATCTCTTCACACCATTTAACTTGTTTAGCATTATTTGATATTGAATCACTTGACACATAACACAATTCGCCTTTATATACTACTACAAATTCTTTGTCTTTTTCTTTTATATCTTCTATTATTTCTGTAATGTCTATATTTACATCATCCATTGTTATTTCTGTTACTATTTCTTGGTCTATTGCACTTTTAGAACTTCCCTGCATTTATTCCTGTTGTATCTGTATCTAAGTTTTCTTGTATTTTCCAACTTACATACAAGTTTGTTTGTTCTTTATATGCTGCCATTTTACTTTTTAAATGATGCTTCTTTGGCTCTAGAAAATAGTCCATTTTCTCCTACTGCTGCTATTGTTATTCCTAATAAAACTAATAGTACTATTATTGTTATTACTAATGCTATTAATGTAATTCCACTTTCAAATCTTTTTCTCAAGCTTCTGTTAATTGGACTTTTTTCTAGTACTTCTTCTTTTATTAAGTTTTTTTCTATTTTCTCTATGCTGTCTATTCATTTTCCTTTCGTTATTTTTATTCATAAGTTTTCTCCTCATTTTTTCGTTTAAGCTTCATAATTATTTTCACTATTTAAATACTCATCTGTATAAATCCATTTGCATTTTTCTTATAACTTTTCTAATTAACAAACATGTATCAGCATTTTTAGCATGTCCTACCCAAGAATTCAATTTCATACTTGTTTGTCTTAAATCTAAATTTTTACTATCATATATCTGATTCCAAATTTTAACTTTATTGTATATTTTTTTCTTATTTTTTTTTTTAATAAAATATGATCTTTATAAACTTTATATCCACAAAAGATTACCCCTTGCTCTAATTTAAAATAATTTGTTTTTTTATTCAATTTTAATTCTAATTTTTATCTAAAAACTTTCTAATTTCAGATAATACCTCTTTTGCATGTTCTTTATTTTTAGTTAACAAAATAAAATCATCCATATATCTAACATAATACTTTATTTTAAGTTTTTCTTTTACAAAATGATCTAATTCATTTAAATAAATATTAGCAAAATATTGTGAAGTATAATTTCCTATAGGGATTCCTACTGGCTCATTATTATGATATATAAACAATTTTGTAAGATATAAAAATCTTCATCCTTTACTTTTCTTTCTATTATCTCAAACAACTTCTGTTTTGAAATACTATAAAAAACTTAGATACATCACATTTCAAAATATACAAATCATTATTTATTTTGCTATATTCATACAAATATTTATTTAACTTTTTTACAGCCCTATGAACCCCTCTGTCATCAAGACACGCATATGTATCTTCAATAAATTTAGGAACAAAAATTGGTTTTATAAATTCTTCTACATACCATTGCTGAACAACTCTATCTTTAAAAGGTAATGACTGAATTAATTTTTTTTAGGTTCATATATCTGAAATTTCCTATATTCCCCAACTTTATAACTTCTACTATATATTTGTTTTAATACTTGTATAATATTACAAGCTAAATCCATTTCATATTTAATAACTTCTTTATTATCCTTTTTACCTTTTGATGCTCTTGCATAAGCAGATAACATATTTTTAAATTTTAATTTTTCATAAAAATATTATTTACCCTTTTTGGCATGACTTAATCCAGCCTCCTACCAATTTTCCTATTTCACTTATATGTTCATTCCAGACCATATAATTTTTTTTTGGGTTATATATTGATATTTATATGAAATAGTTATCAAACTTTTAAAACTAGTAAATCTACATCAATCTGTCTTAAATATCTTAACTTTTCATTATTATCATATGCCTTCCAAGCAAATATAATATTTCTTAATGTTGTATATAAAATATTTTTTATATCACTGCATAAGTCAAATCTTTCACTTTTGGGATACTTATTTAATAAATTTTTTGAGTAATATATCAAATTTGTAAACTTTTGATATATTACTAATCGATTATCTACTTTTGGCATTTATATCACTTTTATAATTTATAGAATTATAACCTTTCATTTTTATTCATTATTATAAACAATCCAAAACTAGATAAATTATATATTCAAAAAAACAATCCTTACATTTTTTTACTTTTTTAGTTTTTATATAAACTTTTATTTTAATCTTTGCAATATATCACTTTCAAAATCTTACTTGCACTATATTGCTCTTTTATTTTTTACCATTTAAGGAAGGAATTACGTTTCTTTTATATATAGATAATACTCGAAAAACTCCTTAAAGTTTTCCCTTCTGATTCGAAATATCAATAAATATTTCATTCTATATAAAAGTCCAGCACCGCAAACCACTACTCCACGAGCATAGTAACTGTTTCTATCATTGTCACAGCCAAAGGAAAAGATACCTCCTTTACCACGTTTGAAGTAAGGGTTACTACTGTTAACCCAATTAGAGTTAGACGCTCCAACATAATCCCTATTTTATTCTTTTATAATTTCATTTTGATATTTCTTCTATATAAGAGTCCAGCACCGCAAACCACTACTCCACGAGCATAGTAACTGTTTCTATCATTGTCATAACTAAAGGAGAAGATACCTCCTTTACCACCACGTACGAAGTAAGGGTTGCTACCATTAACCCAACTAGAGCTAGACGCTTCAACATAATCCCTATTTTTTATTATTTGTCCATATATTCTATCTGTTTTATATATCAGCAAATTTCAAGTTTGTTCCAACACCAAAACACAAAGAACAGAACAAATTTTAAAGTCCAGCACCGCAAACCACTACTCCACGAGCATAGTAACTGTTTCTATCATTGTCATAACTAAAGGAGAAGATACCTCCTTTACCACGTACGAAGTAAGGGTTGCTACCAAAAACCCAATCAGAGTAGGACGCTGAATGCCATCCGGCAGCTCCTGGGTTAGTTGTTGTAGATGAACCTAATGCATCACCTACTCTTGCTGATTCTCGCTCTCCTGTATATGTATCAAAATATCTACTATTTACTCCTGAAAAAATACTTCCTTGTAATCCTCCTGCATTCCATTCCCATTGATTTGTATTTACCATTACTCCAGTCTCGTTTCCTGTTGTTGATGTTATTGCTTGAGCATTACTTGGATTTCCATATCCTGATGCTGATAATATTGCTATTGCTCCATATTCTGTTGTCCTCATCATGTGTACATCTATTCCATTGCTACTTTCTGATGTTAAATCACCTTTTTAATTTTTCATTTAGTCCCATTGCTCCTCCTGCTGTTTCCATTTGCCTAAATCCTTTCATCCAATTTTCTGATGTTGCTGTTTTTGTATACTGCGTATTTGGATTTGCTTGTAATGCCGCTTTTACTTGTCCTATTGGCATTAATGTCATTATTCCTAACATTATAGCTAATGCTAATAATTTTACTTTTGTTTTTTCTTTCATTTTTTCCTCCTCTTTCGGTCTGATTTACAATTTTTTATTTTTTATTGTAAATAATTTTGACCATTTATATTTTTATATTTAAAAAGTTAATAACAAATATCACAAAAAGATAACAACATTATTCTATATGTATATATAGTTATAATATTCTTATCTTATTTATTTTTTAACGCATAATTAATAAAATACATCTCACTAAAAAGTATAACTATATATTTTACTGTTCACATTAGTTTTATTATAAATATTCTTTATTTTCATCATTTGTGCACCTTCTTTTTTTTCTATTTTCAGTATTTAAATTGTATACTATTAGTGATAGTTTTTCAAGTATTTTTTTATTTTTTCACTATTTTTTCCATTTTTTATTTTTTATCTAACTAAAAGTTATATTTAGACATCAATATATATTTTTCGTAAAATTTCGACATATATATCTATAATATTTTAATTGATTTATAAATTTTTTTTAAAATTTTCTTTATATCTTATATTAATAAACTAGTTATTATTAAAGTTGCATTAAAAGTACAACAAATAAATTATATTATAAAAAGGATAGATTTTTATGAGTAAATTATTAACCACATATACAAATTTAAAAAAGCAAGACAATGAAACATTTTATCTATTTAAAATAGGACTATTTTATAATTTTATAAACGAAGATGCTTCAATAATGTCAAATCTCCTTCATTTAAAAATTACAAATTTAAGTCCTGCAATAATAAAATGTGGTTTTCCTAATAATTCTTTTTGATAAATATATTAAAGTTTTGCTTTCTTTACCTTATAAAATTAAGATCATTGATTCTTTAGAAAATAATACTTTATTTGAATTAAAAAATTTCGAAACAAATAAAAAATTAAAGAATTTATTTTTAAAATTTCTGAAATTGATGTAAATAATATTTCTATAACTGAAGCATATTCTTTACTTGAGGATTTGCAAGAAAAAGCACAAAAATTGTTACAATAGTAAATATAACATTTACTCGAAATAAATGCTATATTTACTACATTTAATTGTTATTTTATTAGTTAATTTGATTTATTTCTTCTTTTGACAATTCTGTAATTTTTGCAATTACATCCATTGGTCTAATTTTGTATATTTTTCTGGATTCTTTTTTACGAATTTTGGTAATTCTATATAATGTATTTCTATAACTTTTAATTTTTTTTTTTTTCAATTTCTAATATTTCCTCTTTAGTCAATTTCGTAATTTTCATTATTATTTCAATTTGCATATTTTCTTTTAACATCTCTTTGGCTATTTTTTTATTTTTTCCTCTTCTGCTCCTTCCTCTCTCACTTTTCCTTCTGTTACTTTTCTATTATATTCTGCCATTATTATAGAATTATATCTTTCTCTTTTTTTTCATCTGCGCTGATAAAGTCTAAAGCTCTTACTGCTCTTTTTATTTCTTTTATTTTCCTTTTCAGCCATTTCTATCCCTCCCTATTTTGTGTAAATAAACACATCCATTGGTCTAATTTCGTATATTTTTCTGGATTCTTTTTTACGAATTTTGGTAATTCTATATAATGTATTTCTAAGTATTTTGATGCTATTTCATCTTCTTTTACATATCCAACATCTACATATTCTTCTTTAATTTCGTCATCAAATTTCATTTTTCCTACATTATGATAACTATTTCTTTTTAGAAAATTATAATTAGTTATAAATATTACTATACTCTTTTTTAATAAATTATATTCTTCTCCTGATTGTAACTGTTCTGATATCATTTTTCCTAAATACATTGTGCTTCTTTCTTCGGTATTCTTTTCATTTTTCATTTGCATTTCTATATCTATTATTGTTCCATTATCTAGCTTTACTTTTTATATCTAGTAGTCCACTTTTTTTCTTCTTTAGTAAATGGTACTATTTCTGGATTTTTTATTTGTATTTTTTGTATATTAATTTTCAAAATCGCTTCTAATAAATCCTTTAATATACTTTCGTTCCCTTCATATGCAAATATTCTTTTAAATATGTAATCATTTGTTATTGGTAGTCTCTTAAATTCATTATTTTTCTTTATCTCTTTTGCTATTGCATTTTCTTCAAGTATTTTACTTTTTTTTACTTTCAATATCTTTTTTGACCATTCTTGTTCCTTTCTATTTTACCAAAACGATTAAGCAAAATCAACCATTTTAGTAAATATTTATTATTATATTTACAATCTATCTGAACACTACAGGCTAAAAATATTAACCTCCCTTCTCATTTTAATTTTTAATTTTACATTAATTTTAAATTATAAAAATGCAGACTTTAAAACAATTTAATTCTGGTAAGAATTATTAATGTCCACTTTTATTCTTATCTAGTGATATTTTTTCGATTTAATTTTTACATTCTAATTGGGTTTTATTTTAGATTAAATAAAAATTATTTGAAATATTTTGTTACTGAATGTAACTTATTTTTGTCTTTCCTAAGTTGTTTGATTAAAAATTTTTTATAAATTTAAACGAATTTAGCCATGCAATGTCAAAATTGCATGACTAAATATTAACATGTTTTTATTTCTAAATCAAGAAAAATCGTTCGACATTTTTCTACAAATTCTTTTTAAGTATCTATCTTATAAGATAAATACATATAACTGCTAAACCTAATATAATTCTATAAACTGCAAAAATTTTGAAACTTCCTTTTTTTTAAGTACTCTAATAAAAATTTAATTACAAGAACACCTACTAAAAAACTAGATAATACTCCAACAAAAAAATGGCATTCCAAATACAAAATCTTTAAATTTATATAAAGTTGCCCCTAATACAATTGGTGTTGACAATAAAAATGAATATTTAGCTGTTGATTCTCTATCTATTCCCATTGCTCTACCTGCTGTCATTGTAACACCTGAACGTGAAACACCTGGTATAAATGCCAATGCTTGAGAACATCCAATTAAAAATGTTTGTTTAAAGCTCATATGTTCATAATCTGTTTTTGATGGTGCTTTTTATCTACTATGTACAAAACAATACCCATTATAATTAAAGCTGAAGCTATTACTAATGGCATTTTTCCTAAGCTGTCTCCTACAAAATGGTCTAATAAAAATCCAATTGCTCCACCGGGATTGTTGCTGCTACTAAATACCAGAACATTTTTCCTTCAAAAGTTTTCTTCTTTTTTACTACTTGATTATATCCTCCTTTTATTAGAGCTATCCAATCTTTGTAAAAGAATAAAACAATTGCTAGTAATGTTCCAAAGTGTAATGCTACATCAAAACTTTCTGGTATATTCCAATTAAAAATCCATGGTATTAAATTCAAATGTGCAGAACTAGAAATTGGTAATAATTCTGTTAATCCTTGTACTACTCCTAAAATTAATGCTTGTAAAATTTCGTTCATTTTTTCCTCCTTTTCGTTAGTAAATAACGTTTTTTATTTTTTATATATTTCTTTCAAAATATTATAAACTGTATCTTTTATAAATTCTGCTGTTGTAACTGGCGCGCTTTTTTCCCGGTAATGCTAATGCCCAAATTAATTTCAAATTTTTATCTTTTGCTACCCTTTTGTCTATTCCTCCTGGATTTGACGCTAAGTCAACTAACAGACAATCTTCTTTTTACATATTTTAATTTTTCTTCTGTCAAAACCAAATGTGGTACAGTATTTATTATAACATCATATTCTGATAGATTTTCTCCTATTGCATTTATATTTGTTTCCATATGTCCATATGCTTTAATCCATGCCAAATCTTCTTCTTTTCTGGCTGCACATTTTACTTTAGTTGACAAACCTGCTAATTTTCTTGCTAATACTTTTCCTATTCTTCCGAATCCCAAAATTAAAATTTTGCTTCCATGAATAATTTTATTTGTATTTGCAATAAGTATTTCTATTGCCCCTTCTGCTGTGGCTATAGTGTTTAAGACTGCTAATTCTTCCCTTTTCATAATGTCTATTATTTCTATATACTCATCATTTGCCAATTCATATACTTCTGGTGTTATACTTCCAGCTATTAAAACTTTGGCAGTTATAACGTGCATAAATTCTCTAATGGAAATTTGTCTTTCACTAAATGGTGTATTTATTTCTTTTCCATTACTTGAAAATGGTATTGGACCAATTATAATTTCTGATTGCTTAACCGCTTCTGTTAGTTTTTCACAAAAAAAAATAATATCTTTACATTTTTTAGTTCGTCAGATTGTTCCATTCCAAATGTAAAAACTTTATTTCCGTCATTTGCTAGCATTTTAGCTAATTTAATAATCCTTAAGTCTCCACCAATAATAGTAAAATTTGTACTCATAAAATCAACTCTTTCTATAACTTTTTAAAAGTTTTATAGCATAATAATTTATTAACTATATTATAATATTTTTACTTAGAATACTATTTTTTTTATTACACTACATAGTTATATATCTAAATTTATATACACTTTCTTATAGTATATTTTTTTTATTTTTTTATGAGTCAAATTTTAAATTTTGTTAGTCTTGTCTTTCTTTATCTTCATATTGATTTTTTCTTTTTCGTTTCTTGTTGATTTATTATTTGTGTCATTTTTTAATAGTCTTATGTCATCATAACTTAAATTTCTTGTAATTTCAAACATTCTTTCTAAGTGTTCTTTAGATTTTATCTCTATTTCTTGTAAATGTTTTTCTTCGTTTTCTTGTATATTTTGTTCTAAGTTAAATGGCATTGATATTTTTGCCAAAATAGGAATAAATATAGGATCTTTTTTTATTTTAGGTACTATTTTTTTTTTAGCATCAACGTCAATTGCAATATTAGCAAATTGAATTGTTTTTATCATTATTTCCTCTAATCATTTCTATTTTTGATAGTTCAAAATAACTGTCTGCTGCTAATTCATCTTCATCAATTGCTTGCATAAAATATTTTTCAGCTTCTTCAAGTTCTTTATAAATTAAAGCTATTTCTGCTAAAGAATATTTTGCATTATATGCTAAAGAATTTAATTCTGCTGCTTTTTCATAACATATTTTTGCATTTTGAAAATCATTTAACATTGTATATGCAATTCCTAAATTATAATTCATTTCATAACTTGTTGGATTATACCTTAAGGCCTCTTGATATATATTTGCTGCTTCTTTATACATTTCATTTTTTATTAAAAGTTCTCCTAACAAAAGACTTGCTTTTTTTTCATATTCTGGTTTTTTGTTCAATAAATTAAGTAGCATTTCTGTTGCTTCTTGCTCTTTGTCTAAATCTGTTAATAATTCAGCTACTCTATAATATGAATTATAATCTTTTTTATCAATATCTATTGCTTGAACATATTCATCTATTGCTTTTTCTCATTCCGCCTTCTAGTTCATATATTTCTGCTAACATTTTATGCCCAATATAGTTTTCAGGATACTTTGTTACCAAAGCTATTAATTGTTCTTTAGCTTTTTTTTATTATTTCCTAATTTTAAATAAATTTTAGCTTTTACTACATTTAGTACTTGTATTAATGGAATTCCTTTTCTATCTAAACACCATACAGATATTGGTACTAAAATGGCTAAAATATACTTTAATATAATAAAAACTATATTTAATTCTATTTTTGCTAATACTTCTATAAAATTTAATAGTATTCCAATTGTCTGTAATATCAATATAAATATATAGTTTGTATAATTTTTTTTTTGAATCATCTTAAAAAAAATGTAGACAAATAGTCCAAATGCAATTATTGTAAATAGTAATTGTTCTATCATTATTGTTTTCTCCTTTTTTAATTCTTTACTATTTTATTGCATTTTTCGTTATTTGTCTAGTGTTTTTTGTTATTATATTATATGAATTTATCAATATATTCTATCTAATCTGATTTTTATTTGTATAAGCTCTAAATTGTAACAACTTAAATATATTTTCTAGGAACTCTTTTTTCCTATTGAACACATAACTTCATATGGAATTGTATCTAAATATTTAGCCACACTTTCTATATGTTCTATATCCTTTAATATCTCAACTGTATCATAAAGTTTCACAGTATCATCTATTTTGACAAATAACATATCCATACATATATTTCCAACTATCTTATATTCTTTTTTCATTTATAAAAACTGTTCTTCCCGTATTTTTTTTCTCAAAATTCCATCAGCATATCCTATTGAAACAACTGCTATTTTTTTTCATTCTCTTTTGCAATATATTTACCATTATATCCAACAGTTTCCCCAGGTTTTAAATTATTAATTTGTATAACTTGACTTTTTAATGAAAATGTTGATTTTAAATTCAACTCTTTATTTTCTGTAAAACCATACATTATAATTCCAAGCCTACATCCATTTACATCATCGATTTTATTGTAATTGCTCATTGCCTCACTAGCAAATGTATGTATAATTGGTATTCTTTCCTTAGGGATATTTTCTAGTAATTCTTCAAATTTTTCTATTTGTATATCATATTTTTGTTTATTGTTAGCTTCATAAATGTGAGTATATATTCCTTCTATATTAGCTTTCTTTTTTTCTAATATTTTATATACTTCTTTTAATTCTTCACTTTCCTTTATTCCTAATCTATTCATTCCAGTATTAATTTTTATATGTACTTTTAGATTTTCTATATTTTCATTTTTTAATTTTTTTTACATATTCTAATGATGGAATTGTAACTGTTATATTTTTCGTTTTACATATATCAATATAATCTTTCAAAATTACTCCTAAGCACAATATTGGTATATCTTCTATTTTTTTTTCTAATTTCTAGCGCTTCTTCTAAAGTTGCAACACATAAATAATTACATCCTCCATCTATAATTGCTTTTACAGTTTTTACATCATCATGTCCATAACAGTCTGCTTTTACTACTCCAAAGTAATATTTATAGTTAGAATATTTCTTTATAATTTTCTGTACATTTTCTTTTTATATTTTGTAAATCTATTTGTACATATGTATTTCTGTACATTAAAATCACTTCCTGCATCTAATATATATTTTCATAAATTTTATAATCTCTTAAAATTCTTCTTACATAAGTATTTGTCTCTAAATATGGAATATTTTCTACATCAGAGCCATCATCCTTTAATATTCCTTTTTTCCACCCAATTGTCTACAGTCCCAATTCCGGCATTATATGCAGTAATTGCAAGTTCAACATTTTTATATTTCTTAAGCAATATTGATAGATATTTAGCACCAATATTTATATTTGATTCTGGATCTAGCAAAACTTCTTTTATATTTCTATTTTCCATTTTAATATCAGTCTGTTTTACAATATCTTTTGCCGTAGTTTGCATTAACTGCATTAAACCAACTGCACCTTTTCCAGATTCTGCATTTACATTAAAATTGCTTTCTACTTTCATCACAGCATAAACTAAGCTTTCATCCACATTATATTTTTTTGAATATTTTTCTACATATTCAGAATATTCTTTCTTATATACCAATCTATAAGCCACCCTTGTCACACCACTTGTGCAAAAAATAAATTAAAGTTAAAGCAAACATTACTATTCCTATAATTGTCATTTTTTTTCTTTCTATATTCATCTTCATATTTATATACATATGGACTTTCCTCCTTTTTGTCCCAAAGGGACGATCTTTATGGAATATAAAAACTAACCTCTGTCACTGTGGGACAAAAAGTCCCACAAGAACCGTCCCTCTGGGACATTATTTACATTCATACCAGTTTTGTGCTTCTGATACTTCTGCTATTAATGGTATTTTTAATGTTATTGCATTTTCCATTTGTTCTTTTATTATAATTTTAACTTCTTCTGCTTCTTGTACTGGTGCTTCTATCATCATTTCATCATGCACTTGTAATACTATTTTTGATGATAACTTTTTTTTTTGTAATTCTTGGTATACATGTATCATTGCAATTTTCATTATATCTGCAGCTGTTCCTTGTATTGGTGTATTCATTGCTGCTCTCATTCCAAATTGTCTTACCATATAATTATTAGATTTTAGTTCTGGAATATATCTTCTTCTATGAAATAATGTTTCTACATATCCTGTTTCTTTTTGCCTTTTCTGTCATGTTATCCATAAACATTTTTATTCCTTTGTATTCTGTTAAATATTCCTCAATATATTTTTTAGCTTGTTTTCTCGAAATTCCTAGCTGCTCTCCTAATCCAAAATCACTTATTCCATATACTATACCAAAATTTACAGCTTTTGCATTACTTCTTTTTGTTTTTTGTTACTTCTTCCATTGGTGTTTTAAATACTTTTGATGCTGCTTGTTTGTGTATATCTTGACCTTCTTTAAATGCTTGTATCATATGTTTGTCTTCTGACATATGTGCTAATACTCTTAGTTCTATTTGTGAATAATCTGCATCTATATATATTTTACCAGCTTCTGGTTTGAAAATTTTTCTTACTTGTTTTCCTAATTCAAATCTTGTTGGAATGTTTTGCAAATTTGGTTCTGTTGAACTTATTCTACCAGTTGCTGTTATAGTTTGATGGAAAAATGAATGGATTCTTTTTGTTTTTGGATTTATATATGGAATCAATCCTTCTACATATGTTGAATTTAATTTCATCAATTGTCTATAATCTAATATTTCTGCAATTATTGGATGTTCTAATTTTAGTTTTTCTAAAACATCTACATCTGTTGAATATCCACTTTTTGTTTTTTTGATAACTGGTAATTTAAGTTTTTCAAATAGAACTTCTCCTAATTGTTTTGTTGAATTAATATTAAATTCTTCTCCAGCCATCTCATAAATTATCTTTGTTTTTACATCTAACTGTTCTTTCAATTTATTTCCAAATTGATTTAATTCCTGTTCATCTGCATACATTCCATTCCATTGCATATCTGATAATACTTCAACTGTTGGCATATCTATTTGTTCAAATAATTCCAATGCATTAATTTCTTCTAATTTTTTCTTAGTTACTTCTTGTATTTTTTCAATCAAATATGAATATAATGTATATTTCTTTTCATCTTGTTCATCATTTTTATTATTATCTATTGTGTCAAATAAGTTAATTTGTTCTTGATTTTTTTTTTCACTCTCTTTTCCTAGTAACTCGTTTATATCTAAATCTAAATAATTTTCCGTTAAATTCTCCAATTTTAATTTATTATCTGTTGGATTCAAAATATATGCAGCTATTGAAATATCATAATTTATATTTTTGTTTTCAATTCCTTGTTCTCTTAGTAATATCATTATTTTTCCTAAATCAATACTAATTTTTTTTAATTTGTTCATTTTCAAAAACTGATTTCCAATTTTGAATTTCTGATTGTTCTTTAAATTTCCAATAATATAGCTATTTTTCTTCTTTTCTAAAAATTGAAATCCCTGATATTTTTTCTTTTATAATTTTATTTTCATTATCATCTTTTTCTGTATTAATATAGAAAAACATTTTTTATCATTTTCTAAAAGTCTTTTTTACTTCTTCTAATTCTATTTTTTCTATTTTATATAATTCTTCTTGACCTCTATTTTCTGCAAGTTCATCACTCTCAGCAGTATGTCCACTTATTTCTGTCAAGTGAAATCTTTCTATATATCTTTTAAAATTTAATTGTTTAAATATTTCTAATACTTTTTCGTTATCCCATTCTTCTAGTTTTAATTCTTCTAATGTATCTTCAATTGGTGCATGTACATTTATTTCTCCCAATGTTCTTGATAATATTGCTAAATCTTTTGTTTTGTTCTATATTTTCTTTTTGTTTTCCTTTTGACTCAGCTTTTCCATCTTCTAATTGTTGATACAAATTTGCTATTGTTCCATATTTTTTTGTATTAATGATAATGCTGTTTTTTCTCCTATTCCTGGTACTCCTGGTATATTATCTGAAGAATCCCCTTGTAACCCTTTTACTTCTATTAATTGTTTTGGTTCAATTCCATATGTTTCTTTTATTTTTTCTCTATTATATATTTCCGTTTCCGTTTTTTTCCTGCTTTTGTTCTTGGAATTTTTATAGAAACTTTGTCTGTTGCAAGTTGAAACGTGTCCCTATCTCCTGAAAGTATTGTAACTTCTAGTCCCTTCTCTTCCCCATATCTTGCAAGTGTTCCTATTATATCATCACCTTCAAACCCTTCTTTTTCTATAATGTCTATGTTCATTGCTCTTAATACATCTTTTATTATTGGCATTTGTTCAGCAAGTTCAGTTGGCATTCCTTTTCTATTTGCTTTGTATCCTTCATATAGTTCATGTCTTTTAGTTGGTGCCTTTAAGTCAAATGACACTCCTATATAATCAGGTTTTTCTTCTTCCAATAATTTAAATAAAATAGCTAAAAATCCATAGATAGCATTTGTATATTTTCCATGTTTTGTTGTAAGCGCTTTACTACCCATAATTCCCTGAAATGCTCTATTCATAATGCTGTTTCCATCTATCAAAACTAGTTTTTTCAATTTTTTCCTCCTTAACGTTCTTAATAGTAATATTTTATCTTTATAAATATATTTGCCTATTTTTTATTATTTTTACACATAGCAAGTATAAATGGTGTTGCCACTATATTTGCATATATATAACGGATAATTGCTCCTGGTCCTAAAAAGCAGGTTAAAAAATATAAAAATAAATATATTGTTGGTAATACTAAATTTTTTATCTTTTTATAAATTGCATATAAAAGACAAGCAAGTGCACTATAAAAATAAATTGCTGGTTGAAATACAATATATAATACTGGTATCTTTGTATAATTATTTTGACAAAACATACTTTTATAAAAACTTCTTAATTCTGGAAATTGATTTAAATCTCTTACCATATTTTCTTCATTTTCATCTGTTACTATATAAAAAGTAATTTCTAAGCACCCTTTTTGTTTCTGGTGATTCCTTATGAAAAATTTTATTGAATGAATTATCAAATATGTACCAATATCCTCTTATAGTGTCTAAAAATGAATCTATACATATAATTGGATATTTTTCCACCATTGATAAAAACAATTTATAAAATTCTTGTGGATTTTGTTCATATCTTTCTATAACTATAGCCCTTTTTGTATCATCTGATATATTTGTATCATACATTTCTATCAAATTATCTATATCATCAAAATAATAATTTATTTTCTCTTTTTTCTTCTTCTGTTAGTTCATCCTTTTTTTGTTTTGAAACTCTTGCAATTGCTTGTGATATTACACTTAATTTTTTCTCTATCTGATTGCATAACTGAATTTGTTACAATAATTAGTCCTTCAAAACATAATATATATACTATAAAAATAATTACAAATACAGTTGCCATATCAAATATTTTTCTTTTTATTATTTCTAAGAAAAATCATCATAATTGGTAAAGCTACTACTAGAGCATATACTGCATTATTTCTAAATAGTAGCATAAAAACTGCAAATATACTTAAAATTATATATTCTTTAATCCTAAACTTTTCCCTTGGAAACTGATATAATTGTACCACAAAAAACAAAGTAAAACCTGCAAACATAGTATCTTTAGTTGTCATTAATGGAAACAATTGATTAAATGGAAAAATAGCATAAAATATTAAAACTAAAGTAGTTATTACTTTATTATCCGTTTCTTTCCATACAAAATTAACTGTATAAGCAAATACTCCTGCCATAAAGCACATTTGAAATAATGAAAAACACATCATTCCTAATGTTGATGAACCTAATACTTTAATTCCAAATTCAAAAAAAACTTACCATCATTAATGTATAAATAATTGGTTGCTGTGTTGTCATTCTTTCACTAGCAACAATATAAGCTATAATTTGAGATGGTCCATCATAATTTAAAATTGCTGGGCAAAATGCAAAAAAATGCTGGCATCCAACATAATATAATTATTAAAAAATACATAATACTTAAATTATTTGTTCGTTTTTCATTATTATTCCTTGCTTTTTTATCTTTTATCTGTCTTTTTTTCCTTTTACATGTTTTATTATATATTTTCCTATATACACTATTATTGTTAAAACAATACTTAAAACAATAATACTAATAATGTTTATTAATACTCCTACTCCATTTTTTGCTGTATACTCAAATTTTTGTAACTGATACCCTAATACAAATTGTATACTTAATATTAAACAAAAAAAGTATATATATTTAAACTTTTTTTCAGTTATTATTTTTCTTATGTTTTTTAATTTATCTTTCATTATTTATCTCCATATATTTTTACATATTCCTTTTGGTTATATTATCATAAAAATAAATTTATTACAATAAATCTAACATAAAAAGAAGAATCAAATTTTTTATTATTTAATCCTTCTTATTTATCATATTAATTTTTGAAACAGCCTTACAAAATTTTTATTGTTGTTGGTCTTCCATGTGGACAAGTATATGGATTATTTAATTCTAATAGGTTTTGCATTAAATTATCTACCTCTTGTGGGCTTAAGTCCATATTTGCCTTAACAGCAGCTTTACATGCAACAGTTGCTATAAACCTTTCTTCTATGTCCTTTATTGCTGTTCTTTCATTACTTAACGTCTCATCTAAAATATCCAAAAATATATTTTGAGTTTTTGCTCTATATTCTAAATTTGGAATTCCATTTATTTTCAATGAATTTTCTCCAAACTCTTCTATATCAAATCCTGTTTTTATGAAAAGTTGTTTATTTTCTTTTACAAATTCCATTTCTTTATGTGTTAAATTTACTATTTCTGGTATTAACATTAATTGACTACTTTGTTCTATATGATTTTTATAGTTTTCTTTTATTTGCTCATATAAAACTCTTTCATGTGCAGCATGTTGGTCTATTAAATATAATTCGTTTTCTATTTCTACTATTATATATGTTCTCAATAAACTCCCAATATATTTATAATCTACTTTCCTTTTTTTCTTCTCTATTTCTAAGTTCTTTATTTTCTTCATTTACATTAAAGTTTATATTTTTTTTTCATTTTCAAATTTAGAATTTAAATTTGAAGTTAATTTATCATTTTGTTTTAAATCTATTTTTTCATTGTTTTCTTTATTTTGAAAATTATTTATTAAAAATTCATATTCATTTTCTATATAATTTATATTATTTTCTTCTATTTGATTATTTCCTAAAAATTCAGTATTCAACATTGAATTTTTTATTGCATGATACAATATTCTGGCAATATTACTCTCTTCTTTAAATCTTACTTCTATTTTAGTTGGATGAACATTTACATCATATAAATCGGCTGGCATATCTATATTCAATATAAAAAATCCATATTTACCTATTCCACTCGCACCTTTGAAGGCTTGATCTGCACTACTTGTTAATGCAACATTTCTAATATTTCTCTTATTCAAAAATATTATTTGATCTTTTCTTGTATCCCTTGCTATCAATGTATTCCCTATAACACCTGTTATTCTTATATTCTCCTCTATATAATCTACATTTACTATATTTTCTTTTATTTCTTTTCCATATATCAAATAAATAAGTTCTTCTATTCTTCCATTTCCAGGCCAATAAAATATGCTTTTTTCCATCATTTAATAATCTAAAGGATATATTGGGATTTGCCAATGCTTCTTTTTGTAGCCATTCTTTTATATACCTTGTTTCAACAAAATCTTGTTTTAAAAATTTATATCTAACTGGTGTATTAAAAAATAATTTTTCTACAATAATTGTTGTTCCTGTTTGAGCTCCAATCTCTTCATCTACTAGAATATTTCCGGCTGTAGCTTTAAGCATATGTCCTGTAATTTCCTCTTTTGTTTTTGAAACCATTGTCATTTCTGATATTGAAGCAATACTCGCTAAAGCTTCCCCTCTAAAGCCCATTGTATAAGTATTTTGTAAATCTTCTATTTTTCTTATTTTACTCGTTGCATGTCTTTCTAGTGAAATTGTCATATCATCTTTTAAGATTCCTTTTCCATTATCTGTTACTTTAATTAATGTTTTTCCACCTTTTTTTTGATTTCAACTACTACTTTGCTACTTCCAGCATCAACTGAATTTTCTACTAACTCTTTTACTACATTTACAGGTCTTTCTATCACTTCACCTGCTGCTATTTTATTTATTGTTAAATCATCTAATAATACTATATTCCCCATTATTCATTTTCCTTTTAAACTTGTTACCATATCTATTGTTTTTATTTTTCTAGACAATACTTTATTTACAAATAAAGCTACAACAAAACTTCCTATTGCTGAATACATATAAGATATCAATTTTATATTTGCGGAAAAATCGTAATTATCCCCCAAAGCTGACTTAAATATATAATCTGTCATTAAATATCCTAATGGTAAACCTAAAATAATCCCAACTACTGCTATCCATAAATTTTGTTTTACAAATATTTTGCTTATCTGTCTATTTTTAAATCCGAGTACTTTTAATGTTGCAAACTGATATTGTTTTTCTGAGAATGATAATATTCCTAAATTATAAATAATAACAAATCCCAATATTGCTGAAACAGCAATTAAAATAACAATCATTGTTTTCATTGTACTTAACATACTTTGCATTCCTGATTTTAAATTAGCAATACTTTGAATTGTATCTACACCTTCTAATGTTTTTACATCACTTAAATCATCATTTGTATATAAAGAATCTGCCCTATATTTTAATCCCAAAGATTCATAATAATTTCTTGTCATATTTAATATTTGACTTTGTGGGTCTCTATTAATTCCAACTATTTTACAGGTATACCATGTGTCATCTCCAAAAATATGCCAAGATATCTCATCACCTGTATTTAATCCATATTTTTTAGACAATTTTTCTGTTATATAAATTCCATTATCTTCAAGATACATATATTCTTTATTATGATTCGTATAACGTAAACTTTCTTTAGCATCATTTACTATTAATGAATTTGTCTCTTTTTATCTCCAGTTTTAATTTCTACTCCTAAATTTTGACTCGTTGCTCTTCCATATTTATCCGTTAAATTTTTTAGTTGTTCATCTGTGTAATTATTTGATAATGAAATTTTATATTCAAAACTGTTAATTGTATCAAATTCCCAATCTAAATAAGCATTCATTGTATCCAACATTCCAAATGCACATACTAATAACATTGTACAACCAATTATGCCTACTATTGCCATTAAGCTCCTACTCTTATTTCTTCCTATATCTCTTAAATTCCATCTTGTAGAAATTGATGCCTTTCTTAAAAATTCCTTTTGTTGTAAAATTAAATTTTGTATTTTTTACCTTTGGTACTTCTACTCTTAATGCCTCTACAGCTGATTCTTTTAATATTCCCCTACATGATAAATATGTAACTAATGTAATTATAAATACTACAAATATTGCCAATATATACACTTGTGATACAATAACTGTATTATATACTGGAATTTCAAAATATGATGCCTCTGTATTTAAGAAAAAAGTACCTAGAGTAAATCTTCCTACTACTATTCCTAATATTGACGCTATTAAACTTATATAAAACCCATAACTAACATAGTGTTTCATTATTTTACTATTCTTAAAACCTAAAGCTTTTAATGTTCCTATTTGTACTCTTTGTTTTTTTACAAATCTATTCATTGTTGTTACGACTGATAATATTGCTATGAACAAAAATAAAAATGTAAATACTCTTGAATAAGTGTCTCCTTCTTCTATTTCTGAATTATAGCTTTCATAAGATACACTTGAATTTCTATCTGTTACAGCAATAGCTGATTGTACATTGTTTTCAATAATTGATTTTGTTTCTTCTATTTTACTTGTATCATCAATATCAACAATTACTTTATTAAATATACTATATTCTAATGGAAATTCATTTATTGAAAGATATACAAATCCAAAATCTTTATGCGTTGGAAATATTTCTGTATCATCTTTTACAAAATACATATGATCCGGTGTATTTACCAATCCAACTATTTTTTCTGTTATCTTACTATCTTTATAATTAAGAGTAATTTTATCACCAACATTCAAATTTAGATTTTTAGCTAGATAACTGTCAAGCCATATTCCTTTCTTATCTTTTGAAAATTCCTCACCTTCTACAATATACATTTTAGAAATTCTATTTGATTCAATAAAATTAGTTTCTAAGGTAACATTATCAAAGTTTTCTAATTCTGTTCTTATACTTAAAATTCTTTCTGCATCTTTTACATTTTCTACTCTTTTAACTTTTGCTAAATCTTCATCTGTAAAGTTTTCTCCTGATAACCAGATATCTTGAAAGTTATTTAATTCATAATAATTATCTCCACTCACTTTCATTCCATCCATATATGCATGTACACCTGCAAATACAAATACTCCTAAAAATATCATTATGAAAATATTAAAAAATTGCATTTTATTTAATCTTATATCTCTTAGCATTTTTTTATTTAATCTATTCACTTTTTTCTCCTTCCACATTTAATCTTTCAGTATTTAATAAATTTTTTATTAAATTATTAATTTTTCATATTTTACCATTGAACTTCATCTATATTTTTAGGATTTTCATTTTTAGTTATACTTTCAATATTTCCGTTTTTTACCCTAATTACTGTATCTGCTATATCTGCAAATAAACTATTATGTGTTACTACTATAACCGTATTTGCACCATTATTTTCATCACACTGTTTTTTTAATAATTTTAAAACTTGAACTCCTGTCTTAGAATCCAATGCTCCTGTAGGTTCATCACATAATAACAATTTAGGATTTTTAGCTATTGCTCTTGCAATTGAAACTCTTTGTTGCTCTCCACCAGATAATTGATTTGGGAACTTACTCATATGTTCTTTAAGCCCAACTGCCTCTATTGCTGCTTTACTATCTTTTCCATTTTTTACAATATCTTTTACCAATTCAACATTTTCTAATACTGTTAAAGTTGGCAATATATTGTAGAATTGAAAAATAAATCCTATATTTTCAGCTCTATATTCACTTAATTGATTTTCTGTATATTTTGAAATGTCACTACCATCTATTTTTATACTCCCATTTGTTGGAGTATCCATTCCCCCTATCAAATTTAATAATGTTGATTTACCGGCTCCAGATGGTCCTAATATTACAACAAATTCACCTTTTTCTATTGTCAAATCAATTTTGTCTAGTGCTTTAAATTCTTTTTTCTCCTGTTTTGTAAATTTTACTTACATTTTTTAATTCAACTATATTTTCCATAGTTCCTCCTTATCTGAAATTTATTTCATATTCTGTCAATATTATAATAATTGATATTTTTAAAAGTCAATATAATATGAATTTTTTTTCATATTTATTGACTTTTTTTTTTAATAGTTATAATTATAAGAAATTTTAGAAAGGAATTAATCTAATATTTCTATTAGATCATTAATTAAGAATGAATACAAATAATATAAGAGAACCTATTCAAAAACGTTCTATTGAAAAAAAAAAAAAAAGAAAAAATTATTGAAGCTGGATTTGACCTTATATGTAAAAAAGGATATTATAACACAAATACAGTAGAAATAGCAAAAAGCTGCTGGTGTTTCTACCGGTATTGTATATCAATATTTTAGGGATAAACACGATATTTTAATAGCAGGAATTAAAATATATGCTAATGATATTTTCTATCCTATTAACGTTACTTCTGATATTATTATAAATTAATATTAAAAGTATTTTAAAAAGATATGATTAACAAATTTATTGAGAATCATAAACTATCTCAATCTGCACATGAAGAAATTATGTCTATGACACATTCTGATAAAGAAATTGCTGCTTTTTTTTCAAGAACATGAAATGTTTATGACTAAAAAAATTGCTGATATTTTAATAAAAATGGTTTTGATAATCAAGATTTATACGAAAAGTTCATATTAGTATTAATCTTATTGATGATTTATGCCATGAAATTGTTTACCACAAGCATTCTGAACTTAATTATGAAATTATGATAGATTTAGTAATTAATCTTATTATGTTACAATTCAGTAAAAAATATTAATATAAAGGAGCTGCTATAGCAGCTCCTTTTCTTGGATTATTGACATAGTCAAATAATATTTAAAACAAAAAATTACTATTTTATTTTCTCTCATATTATCACAATAGTAGATAATTATCAACTAACTATTTGCTCAAAAACTTGACTATCTAATTTTTGTCAAGACTTTTTTTATAAATTTATTTATATTATTTTTTGTATGGCAAACAAGCGAAAACGATATATTTTTTAAAAAAATGTATCTTTTTCACTTTTTTTATGATAAAATTCAATTATGATTAATTTTCTAAGAATTGTTTATTATTTTTACACATTGAATATAACATTCTTAGAATTTTTGTAGAACAAGCAGTTAGGCTTTCGTAGTAGTGTTTGCCTTCTGCTTTTTTATTTTGGTAATAAATATATACTGGATGCTCTGGATAATTTGAAACACCTAGTTTTACTACCATTTGACTACAATTAAATAATATATATCGTGCATATTTGTTTCCTCTTTTTGATATTGCTCCTTTCACATTTATACTTTTTTCCAGACTGCTTTATTGTTGGATCAAGTCCACAAAAAGCTATTATTTCTTTTCGGACTATCGAATCTTGTTATATCTCCTAATTCTCCAAGTATCTCTGCTGTTAGTGTTTCTCCAATTCCATAAAATGAATTTATTATTTCATAATATGGAGATTTTTTTGCTGTTTCTATCATTTTATCTCTTAATTCATTTATGATATTGTTATTATTCTGTACTATTTTAGCCATATATGAAAGATTTTTTTACATCTTCGTGTTCTTTATCAACTCCAGGATAAGAATTGATTGAAGCTGTCTTTATTGTTGTAGCTAGCTTTTTATAGAAATTTAAATTTCTTCCATTAGTCTTGTATAAATTATTATACAATGCATCAATTCGCTTCTCTTTTACTATCTCTGCATGTGGAAATTCTTTAATAAAGTTTAATGCTGTATCATCATAAATTCTTGTTGATTTAAAGATTTTCTCTAGCTCTGGAAAACATATATTTATTAATCTTTTATATCTATTTTTACAACTTACATTGTTTTGTAATAGATAAAAAATATTGTCTTGTCATTGCTTTTAAATTAGCATATAAATCCTTTTTAGATAAATCGTGATATTCTACTTCATTTACAAAAAACAACTTTGCTAATCTATAACAATCCTTTTTATCCGTTTTAGTTTTTCTAATAGTATCATAATTGTTTTTAGTAGTTAAACTATTAATAACTAAGGTGTTAAATCCATTTTCTTTTAAAATATCTTTCTACTGGTAAATGATATGTACCTGTTGATTCCATAAATACTGTTAGATTTTGTGGATTAATTTCGCTATTGGTGTTGCAAAATCAGATATCAGAAATGTTGATACTATTTTATAACCTATTATATCACCATTCATAAGTTCTTTATTAAATACATCTTCTGCAAGTGCAAAAAATCCAATTAAACAAATAAATAATATAATCCATTTTAAATTTTTTATAATAAATTCCTTTATTTTTTTCTTTCATCTCTTCCTTTCATTCCTTCCCCAAAATATTGAACTTTACAAATTTCACATATAAAAAATGTGAAATATTTCTTTAATTTTTTTATTTTACTAACTTGCTAACTTTATCAACAATTATTTTAGGTTCTTCTTTCATCCCTTCTTCTACCCAATTTAAAACAATTTCAACAAAAGCATATTTATAAAAATTCGTAACAAATATTATATCTTCCTTTTTATATTTATTTTCTTTAGACATTCTGTCTATTTCTTCATACATAATAGGATAAAGCATATTGTATAAGTTTTTCCTTAAAATCTCTAATGATACAGAATGATAAATATTCACTACAAATATTTTTTCTTCATAGATTAGATTAAATATAGATAAAAACTTTTCCTGCCAAGTTTTACAATTACTATTACTATTTAATATTTTATTTGTTTCTTCTACGCAAATCCATTCAACTAAGTCTTGAATATCTTGAAAATGATAGTAGAATGTTTGTCTATTAATATTACATTTTTTTGCTATATCATTAACTGTAATTTTATTAAATGATTTTTCTTTTAATAAATCTTTAAATTCATATGCTATTACTTTTTTTTTGTTGTTAAACTACTCATATAATCACCACTTGCATTATATTACATATAATATTTTTTACAAGATATTTAGCATTAGAAAAAGCGACTTTCATAAGTCGCCCTTTATAAATGTATCAATACATATTCTATTTTATTAAACCACTTTCTTTTAATAATATTTCTAAATCTGTTCCTTGTACCTTTTTCTCTACTGTTTTTAACATTTGCTTTTCAATAAATGTTAGTGGAATTTCTTCTATTGATTTTTTATCTATAGCATAATAGCAAGCTCTTAGTAATTCTCTAACATCATACTTGCTTCCCCATACTTCTGGAACAGCTCTATCAACATCAAGTAAAGTATAAACAGCCTCCATTCCAGTTCTAATAGAGTATTCTGTTGTAAATATTGTATCTCTTGGTGTCTCTGCAAATTGACCTAAAAATGCAAAGTTTAATGCTCCTTTTGGAACTACTAATGGTCTATCACTTTCTTTTTCTTGGTTGGAAAAATGCATTTATATATGGCATATAACAAGTTGTTGTATTACATCTTTCTGTTGCATATTCTTTAATTTTTTCCTTTGGAAAGCCTATATGATATAGCCATTCTTCACATATTTCTTCACCTGTACATTGTTTCATTGGCTTTTTAACATAATTTCCATCTTTGTTTGTATTTAATGAATATACCCAAATTAATACAGTATCTTTATCTTGTGATTTAAATTGAGGTTGTCTATTTATTGTCCATGATAAATACCAATTTTCTGTACTATCTTTTACTGTTACAATTCCTCCTGTTGTAACTTTTTCCACTACGAGGATCTCTTTTACATATTTTCATTATATGTTCAATAATTTCCTCATCCTTTGTTTCTATAGTTGCACTCATCCAGTTTGTTAAATCAACATTACTACAAAATGCATCTGGATTTCCAAATTCTCCATTTGTTGCCTGTCTTGCAATATTCTTCCATAAATTCCAAGATTCACCATATCCATTTTTTAATTTTTGATAGATCTGGAACTGTGTTTTGGTCTCCATAGCAAGATGTATCTGTACAACATCCATTTGTGATAAATACTAAATCATCTTCAGTTAGTTCTATAATTTCTTCTTTTCCATCTTTTACATATTCTATTTGTTTTGCAACTTTTTTACTTCCTTGTGCTGTTATTACAACATTTTTTACATCAATTCCATATTCTATTGTTGCACCATGGTTCTCAAGATATTTTGCTAATGGTAAAATCATAGATTCATATTGATTATATTTTGTAAATCTTAATGCTGAAAAATCAGGTAATCCATCTATATGATGCACATATCTACATAAATATCTTTTCATCTCTAATGCAGATGACCATTTTTGGAATGCAAACATTGTCTGCCAATATAACCAGAAATTTGTACCCCAGAACGAATCTGGTAATACCTCAGATATTTTTTTTATCTTCCAAGTCTTTTTCTGGTGTAATAAATAATTTTGATAATGCCATTGCTGACTCTTTATCTAATTTAAATTGTTTATCTGTATGAGCATCTTCTCCACAATTCACTGTTGCTCTACATAGTGAATAGTTTGGATCATGTTTGTTTAGCCAGTAATACTCATCTAATACTGAAACATTTGGTGTTTCTATTGATGGCACATCTCTAAACATATCCCACATACATTCAAAGTGGTTATCCATTTCTCTTCCACCACGCATATAAAATCCTTTTTGTTATATCTTTCCTTCCATCACAAGACCCACCTGCCAAATCTAACTTTTCTAGTAAATGAACGTTTTCTCCTTTCATTTGACCATCTCTAATTAAATAGAATGCTGCAGATAATCCTGCAAGTCCTGTTCCTATAATATATGCTTTCTTTCTATCAACTCCCATTGGTTTTTCTGGGTGTGCGAAGCTTCATAAGTTCCTGCACCATAATACATAAAAATTCCTCCTTAAATATAATTTATATTATGATTATATATTAAGGAGTTTTTTATTCAATAATCAATATATTTATTGTGTATAAATTTTAGACATTTTTATAAAAATGTCTAAAATTGTAATTGTTTTTTGATTTGCATATTTTCTAAATCTCTTTTTTATCTGCTTACTATATCTATCCTCTTCTGAAAAAACACAACCACAATATTTTTGCATATATAATCCTAATTCTCTTGCTTTTTGCTTGTCCTTCTCTAAAACCAACGCGAAAATCTCTATATCAAAAATGTTAATCCATACTTCTTTTGCAATTTCTTCACCTTGCTCTTTTAAAATATCATGTTTTTGATATGGACTTACTAATAATGTTGTAGAAATAGTATCATAACCATGTTCTTTTGCATATTTTGCAGTTTGTTCCAATCTTACTCTATAACAATAATTTTGACATCTATTTTGTAAATCTCCAATTACATTTTTGCAAAAGTTATCTAATCCATATTCTTCTTCAAAAATTGCTTCTACATTTATGCTTTTTGTGTATTCTTTTAATGTATCTCTTCTTGTTTTATATTCAATATAAGGATGAATGTTAGGATTATACCAATATACTGTTGGCTCTATTCCTTCCTGCCTTAAAGAATCTATACAATATACACTACAAGGTGCACAACATGTATGCATTAATAGTTTCATTTTACTTTCATTCCTTCCCTAGATTTTATTAACTTTATTTTTCACATTTTCTTTTGTTCCAATTGATTTTTTTAATATTTTATAATCTAATATTAATAATGAAAAAATTGTCAAAAGCATATTCCTATATGTAAATTTGGGATGTATTGCTGAATGATTCCTTGTTAATACATACCATACAATAGGAAAAACTGCAATAAATAAATATTGCAATATTTCTCTTTTGGATATGTCAATATTTTCTTTCTTCTTTAATATTAAAGCAACTATTGTTACAAATATTAAAGCAAATATCTCATATGAAATATTAAATATATTACATACTATTGTATCAAATAATATTATTTTTTCACCAGCCCCATCATAAGTTCCACTTCTTTTTTTGTTATTGCATCAAGTGCATTTTCCATTATATTTTTATCCAATATTATACTTGCTATAACCCATTTGCTCAACCATATTAATCCATAACCTAATCCCCAGTTTATACAAAGTATTATCATTTTTTTTAAATGATATCTCTTTTTATTTATCATCAAATACATCAAAATTGGTATTCTAATGTTAATAATGGAGTCGTAAGTAAATCAAAAAAGCTTGTTAATCCACCTATTATAAAAAAATGATAAATAATTTACATTTTCCTTCTTTATTATATAAATTGAAGATATCATTGAAATACATAAGACTGGAAAATATGTTAATGACAATCCACAATAATAATATGAAACTATATATAATGATACAAAAAATATAATAGACATTGCTTTTCCTAATTTTCTATACAATAAGTATCCTAATCTTAGAGCTAATAAATTTAATATAACAGTAAACAAGATTCTTATTTTAGTATAATCTAATAATACAAATAATGGTCTCAAATAAATTAAATATCCATGCCAATATCTTGAATATCCATAATAAGAAACATTCTCGCTTTCTAAATTTTGTCGTAATTTTTCCACTGTATTTATTATTGGTTCTTTTGTTTGCTTATTTTTATCAGACCCGAAATTATTTGTCATTATTGCTTTTATAGGATAATTCGTATCTATTGAGTATGCTACATTTATCATTAATGCATCTGTAAAATCATCTAAAACAGTTTTCTTTATAATTCCTACCTCTTGTGACAAATTTTTCTTTTTCGAGTGTCTCTAAAGATTTTATTACATTATCTTTTTATACATTTTTGTGGGATTAATGCTGATAATATTAATCCCACAATAAATATAAATATTAATATTATATATGTAATTGCATATTTATAAATTACATTTAATATATTTTTCATCTGTTACCTCATTCTATTACTAAATATCTTTTAAATTCAGTTACCTTATGATTTTCTAAATTATATTTGTCTTTATCTTTTTTATTTATTACATATATATTTTCATCTTTTAATTCTGTAAAATCTGTAAACACATAATTTCCAAAAGAATTTACCTTTCTAAATTCTACATATTTATTTTCATATTCAACCGTTTCTACATAGTTTCTTACATCATATTTGGTATAAAATAATACATAAATATAATTCATATTATTTGTAAAATACACTTGTTTATTTTCTATATTTCCAACATAATCCATAACTTCTTCCAAATCTGCTGAAAATGTACCATATGTATCACAGTCCTCTTGTGAATATTTAAACATAAATGCCATAAAAGAAAACATATAAATAATAATTAATCCTGCAGCAATTTTTTTCTTTTGATTCTCTTTTTTAGAAAAATATGTTATAAACAAATATATTCCTATTACAGTATAATAAACTATTGGTATCATAATAATATTTAAACGATTTATATTTGGCTCACATATAAAAGTTAAAATTATACATACAATAAACCAAACATTAAACAAATAATTATATTTTATTTCAATCTTTTTATCTTTTTTTGAAACATGCACAAATTCCTATCAAAGTAAATATAGTAGAAAAAAAATATACATAGTTCCAAATGGTATTACATTATTCCATGGTAATCCATCAGACTGTAAAATTAAAATTTTCATACTATCCATAAAGTTTTTAATTGCAACTGTAAAGAATTGTGAAGAAAAAGATTGATGTTAATTCTTTATATCTATTAACTTCTAATTTTGGTACTGTTAAAAATGGTAAATTTATTTGTGGTAAATTTAATGTATTTATTACAACATATAAAACAATTGGTAAAGATACTATTCCAACAATTAAAAGTGAAATAATCGCTTCTTTTTATTGTAATTTTTCTCTTTCTTTACAAGTATCCATAATAATGGAATTATAAATACTGGTAAAAAGTAATATGAAGTTCCATATGAATATGCTGCTAATCCAGCTACTATAAATGATAAATAATATAAAATTTTATTTTTATCTTCTAATCCTTTTACTAATAAATAAGCAAATATTAAAATTAAATCTGGAAATAAATTAGATTCTAATCCCCATCTGCTTTTTTCATCACATGCCATGGACATATTGCAAAAAATGTAAGTCCTATTATTGCTATTTTTTGATTTGATATTTTCTTTAATAATAAATAGAATATCACTAATGATATACATCCTAAAATAGCAATTGGAAGTCTAACTGATAATGTCGTTAAACCTAATACTTTTATAAATGGTATCATAACATAAGAAAGTAAAGCATTTTGTCCACTTCCCCAAGCTACTAAAAATGATGGCATAAAATTACCATTTCTATCTATTCCATAATTTAAAATTGAATATGCCTCATACCCTGCTGATGCTTCATCACAATTTAGTGCATTTGGAATATTTGATATATTAAATATTCTGATTAAACATCCAAATAAAATAATTGCTATAACTATTATTTTTACTTGATTTTGTTTTATTTTTTCAATAAATTTTTTCTTTTTTTCTTCCATTTTTAATTTATCCCTTCTAATATCACATTTATAATATTAATTCATTTACAGCTTTTTTAACACTGATATTTATTCATAAATATCATACATACTAACTTGACCTATCTTTTGTAAATTTTCTCGTATATATTCAATAACTTTTTTAGGAGTTTGCCAATTTAAACTTATGCTTGCATTACGTATTAAATATACTGTATTCTCTTCTCTATTTTGAATTTTAGCAATTTCTCCTTCTTCTCCATCTTTTCCCAAATTACCTTTTAAAAATAAATCATAATTTTTGTTATATTTATCAAGTGGTATCATATATCCTACCGCTTCTGCATCAAGAATGTATACCTTTTTTCCCTCTGCCTCTTCTTTAATTATAAAGTCGTCAACTACATGTATTCTTTCTTTCAAATATGACTGTATTTCTATATTTCTATAATGATTGATTTCCATATTTTTTTCTGCTTTAGTATATTTCATAATATTTTTTTATATCAAATAAAATTATAACTACAAGCAATATTAGCCAAAATAAGAAACTAATGACTTTATATAAAAATTTTTCTTTTTATTATATAAAATTTTGTTATATAATAAATTTCCAACTAAGAATATCAGATATATTAAGCTTATAATTGTTATTGCGCTACCTTCTAAAAAATGCACATTATCTGTAATTGGATACATAGTAATTATAATTGATATACTATATACAAAAAAGAAGTATTAAATTGTTTCCTTTTTTTTTTTGTTTTATACTATTTATAATAATTTTTATTCCTAATATCAATATTGTAACTGGAACTACAACTGCAAGTAATTTTATTACTAATTCATCATCATAAAATAATTCTTTATATGGAATTTTATTTGTAAATGTAGATATTCCTAACACTGCATAATTTATAAAGTCCATATAAGATTGTGTTAAAATTAAATATACAATAAATATACAAATTGGTATAATTATTCCTAAAATTCTAGTTAATGCTATCTTGAATTTTTCTTTTATTTCTTCTTTATTATTTATTTCTAGTACTGGAACCAATAAAACACACATTGATAATATTGCCCCTGTGCTCTGCTTTGTACAAAATGCTAATCCTGCTAATAAACCTATTAATAAGTGCTTAAAATAATTTATTTGTTTTTCATCTTTTTCATGTATTTTTATTTCACTATACAAAATAGTTAATGCAAGTAGTACTACTAAAAGATTATAATCTAAAGCATAAATATTTCTAAATAATATCCCTATTAATGTTGTAGCTATTAATGTTATATTTTCTTCTTTTAATAATTTAGAAAATATCTTATATATATATAATATTATTGTTGTTCCTATTAAGCTTGCTAATATTCTTGTTACTATTACTTCATTTGCTATAACTTTTAAAAACACAGACGCTATTATTGGTAATAAAGGAGTTGTTATCATACTTATATCTTTATATGGTTTAAGCCCCATTGAAATTGCTCTTGCTGCATTATAATTCCACAGTTCATCTAAATCAGCTATTGGTTTAACAACAATTGTAAAAAATATAGAAATAAATACAAAACAAAATAACAGTATTTCTTTTTTATACTTTAATATTTTTTTCAAATTTTCCATTCCTTCCTATTTTTTTTAATTTTTTCACTATAAATTTATATAAAACTTTGTTGTCCACTCTCTCCGTTATAATCATATCCCATATGTTTATATGCTGGTGGTAGTACTGTTCTTCCTCTTAAAGTTCTTGCTAAAAAACCAATTTGAATTAAATATGGTTCATATACATCTTCTATAGTATCTACTTCTTCTCCTATAGTTACAGCTAATGCCTCTATCCCAACTGGTCTTCCTGCATATTGTACAATCATAGTTTCCAATATTTTTCTATCTATTTCGTCTAAACCTAATTCATCAATTTCAAGTTTATTCAAAGCTAGCTTTGTAATTTTTAAATCTATTATTCCATCTCCTAAAACCATAGCATAATCTCTTACTCTTTTTTTAGTAATCTATTTGCAATTCTAGGTGTTCCTCTTGATCTTCTTGCAATTTCTTCAGCTGCCTTCTCTTCTATTTCTATATCTAATATTTTTGCAGACCTTTTTACAATTTTCTTTAAATCTTCTGTATTGTATAATTCTAATCTATTAACTATTCCAAAACGATCTCTTAAAGGTGTAGTCAAAGAACCGGCTTTTGTAGTTGCTCCTATTAATGTAAATTTAGGTAAATCTAACCTAATTGACCTTGCTGTTGGTCCTTTTCCAATCATAATGTCTATTGTGTAATCTTCTAGTGCTGGATATAATATTTCTTCTACATTTTTATTTAAACGATGAATCTCATCAATAAAAAGTACATCATGTTCAGCTAAATTTGTTAAAAGAGAAGCCAAATCTCCTGGTTTTTCAATAGCTGGCCCAGAAGTTATTTTTATATTTGCTCCCATCTCATTTGCAATAATATTAGAAAGTGTTGTCTTTCCTAATCCTGGAGGACCATATAATAAAACATGATCTAATGCCTCTCCTCCTTTTTTTTTTAGCCGCTTCTATATAAACTTTCATATTTTGTTTTACTTTATCTTGTCCGATATATTCCTCTAACGTCTGTGGTCTTAATGTATTTTCTAGTCTTTCTTCACCTAAATCTTCTAATTCCGGACTAATAATTCTATCTTCGTTCATTTTTTATCCTTTCGGGGATTTAGGGACGTTCCTTCTTTTTCCCTCTTTTTAAGGGAAAAGGGGACACTCCTTAAATCTTTTATATGTTTTCTATAAAATTTTCTAATATTTTTAACATTTTTTGGTTATTTGGCTGATATTCTATAGGTTCAAATGTTTTTGATTTTATAATTGCCTCTTTTAAATCTTCTACTTTTTCTATCCCAATAATATAACCTTTTTTATCAAAATCCATTACGATCTCTTTTTTGATGATTATTAACATGCTCTCCATATTCATGTAGTCTTGGAACAGCTATTACTTTTTTATTTTTTCTCAATAGATGACACTATTGAACCTACTCCACCATGTGTTATAATCAAACTTGCATTTTCTTGCAATTCTTCTAATTTTTCTTTTGGAATCAAATCAAATATTTTCATGTTTTTAGAATTAAATTTGGTATAACCTGCTTGTACAATAACTTCTTCGCTTATTGTTCCATCTTCAATATTTTTATCAATTTCCTCTAATAATCTATGAAAACTATTATTTTGAGTTCCCAATAATACTAATATCATAACATTTTCTCCTTGTCATGTCCCATTGGTGTCCAATGGGGACGGTTCTTAATGGGACATTTTTGTCCCAATGGGACACATCTTTTTCTAATAAATTGAACCACCATATATAGCTTTTGGATATAATTTAAGCATTTCTTCCCATTGTACAATAAATAAATCTGCTATTGGATATATCAATCTTCCTGTTGCTGTTTTTTTATTTCTATTTGCAAATGTTTCAATATAAATAATTTTGCTTCCGAATATTTTTCCTAAATAACACATTGGTCCTGCTGTATGTGTTCCTGTTGTTACTATTGCTTTTGGTCTTATTTTAAAATATAAATATATTGTTTTTAAACATAAATAAAAATATTTGAATATGTATGTAAATAATTTTGCTCTTGTGCCATATGGTAAGAAATATAGTTTTTCTCCATATTGTTCTTTTAGTTTTTCATTTGCTTTGTCTTTTTCTGTTATTATTTTATAATCATATTTTTCAAATAAAGGAGATAATTGCATTAGTTCGTTTAAATGCCCTCCTGTACTTGATATGAATAGTACTTTCTTTTTTTATTTTTTTTGGATTTTTTTTGTGATTCTTTAAAATTTTCTTTCAATTTTTTTCACCTTTTTATTTTTTATTGTTTTTTTTCTCGTTTATTATACGTTTTATTTATGCTTATGTCTAGTAAATGTAGAATTTTTACATCAAAAAATAAACTAGAAGCCTATCTCAAGCTTCTAGTTTACACAAACTTTTCTATATTCTACCTAATAATAGAAAACATTAAAATTTACCCAAATATTCCTCTTTTTTCTTAACTGGTGGTTGTTCATTCATTGTCTTAGCAAGTTGTGTTAACAAATCTCTTTGCTCTTTTGTTAATCTCTTTGGCGTTTGAACTTGAACTGTAAATACAAAATCTCCTTCTGATTGAGAATTTACATATTTGAATCCTTTATTTCTAATTGTAAATTTAGTTCCTGTTTGTGTTCCTTCTGGGATTCTATATTTTTCCTTAGTTCCGTCAACCATAGGAATTTCAAGTTCTGCACCTAATGCTGCCTGTGTCATAGTAATTGGGATATCACATAAAACATTATTTCCTTTTCTTGTATATATACTATGTCTTTTTTGATTCTAAGTGTTATATATAAATCTCCTTTAGGTCCGCCTTTTATTCCAGGTTCTCCTTCTCCTCTTAATACAACAGTTTGATTGTCATCAATTCCTGCTGGAATTTTTACTTTTATTTTTGGTTGTTTTCTTATAGTTCCTTTTCCTTTACAATTTTCACAAACATCTGTAATAACTTCTCCAGTTCCATGACATTTACCACAAGTTCTTGTTGTTTGAACTTGACCTAAAATTGTATTTTGAACCTGTGTAACCTGACCTGTTCCATGACAGTCCGGACATTTAATTGGATTTGTTCCAGGTTTAGCTCCAGTTCCATGACATACATCACAAGTTTCATTTCTATTTATAATTACTTCTTTTTCTGTTCCTAAAAATGCTTCTTCAAAAGTAATATCCATACTTAAATTTAAGTCAGAACCTTTTCTTGGTCCATTACTTTTTCTTGAAGATTGTCTGCCTCCAAATCCTCCTCCAAAGAATGATGAGAAGATATCGCCTAAATCTCCAAAATCACCAAAACCATCAAATCCTGATGTTGAATATGAATATCCTCCACCAAATGGTCCGCCAGCTCCACCAAATCCTTGTGGATCAGCTGTTCCAAATTGATCATACATTCTTCTTTTTTGAGGATTAGAAAGTGTTTCATATGCTTCATTTACTTCTTTAAATTTTCTTTTCAGCTTCTTCTTTATTATCAGGGTTTGCGTCTGGATGATATTTTTTTGCCATTTTTCTATACGCTTTTTTTAATTCATCATCTGTTGCAGTTTTACTTACTCCCAATACTTCATAATAATCTCTTTTTTCTGCCATTTTTAATTTCATTCCTTTCTCAAGCCATACATCTGGCTCAAAAAATCAGGGATATTAAGTTCACTATCTTAGAAAATCAAGGGACATTCCTATATAAAGAGTGTCCCTTTTTCCCTCTAAAAAGGGAATTTCAAGGAACGTCCCCTTTTCCCTTCTCACTTCTTATTATTTGTCATCCTCAACTTTATAGTCTGCATCATATACGTTTCCGTTATCTCCATTTGTTCCATTGTCTGTTCCTGCTGCATTTGGATCTACACCTGCTCCTTGTGCTCCATTTGGATTTGCATTTTTGTATAATTGTTCTGACATATCATAGAATACTTTTGTTAATTTTTCTGTAGCTTCTTTGATTTTTTCTGTGTCGTTTGTTTCTAATGCTTTTTTAGTGTTATCAATTTCAGTTTCAACTTTTGCTTTTTCTTCTCCACTGATTTTGTCTCCCAAATCATTTAATGTTTTTTCGCTATTATATACTAAGCTTTCTGCATTGTTTTTAACTTCGATTTCTTCTTTTTTCTTTTTATCTTCTTCAGCATGGGCTTCAGCATCTTTAACAGCTTTATCTATATCTTCATCTGTTAAGTTTGTTGATGCTGTAATTGATACATCTTGTTGATTTCCTGTTGCCATATCTTTTGCAGATACATGTACTATACCGTTTGCATCTATATCAAATGTAACTTCGATTTGTGGTACTCCTCTTGGTGCTGCTGGAATTCCTGTTAATTGGAATCTTCCTAATGTTTTGTTGTATGCAGCCATTTCTCTTTCACCTTGTAATACGTGAACTTCAACTGATGTTTGACCATCTGCTGCTGTTGAGAATATTTGTGATTTTTTAGTTGGTATTGTTGTATTTCTTTCGATTAATTTTGTAAATACTCCACCATATGTTTCAATACCTAATGATAATGGTGTTACGTCTAATAATACTAAATCTTTAACATCACCTGATAATACACCACCTTGAATTGCTGCACCAATTGCAACACATTCATCTGGGTTAATTCCTTTATCTGGTTCTTTTCCTGTTATTTTCTTAACCATTTCTTGTACTGCTGGAACTCTTGTAGAACCACCAACTAATAATACTTTATGAACATCATTTGCTGTTAAACCTGCATCTTTTAATGCTTGGTTAACTGGTCCTGCAGTTGCTTCGACTAAATCATGAATTAATTCTTCAAATTTAGCTCTTGTTAATGTTACATCTAAGTGTTTTGGTCCTGTTGAATCAGCTGTAATAAATGGTAAGTTGATTTGTGTTTGTTGAACACCTGATAATTCTATTTTAGCTTTTTCAGCAGCTTCTTTTAATCTTTGCATTGCCATTTTATCTGTTTTTAAGTCAATTCCATTTGATTTTTTAAATTCATCTACTAGGTAATCTATAATTTTATTATCAAAATCATCTCCACCTAAATGTGTATTACCACTTGTTGATAAAACTTCGAAAACTCCATCACCAATATCTAGTATAGAAACGTCGAATGTTCCTCCGCCTAAATCATAGATTAATATTTTTTGATCTTGTTCTTTATCCATTCCATAAGCCAATGCTGCAGCTGTTGGTTCATTTATAATTCTTAATACTTCAAGACCTGCTATTTTACCAGCATCCTTTGTTGCTTGTCTTTGGCTATCATTGAAATAAGCTGGAACTGTAATAACTGCTTGTGTTACTTTTTGTCCTAAATAATTTTCAGCATCTGCTTTTAATTTTTGTAATATCATTGCTGATATTTCTTGTGGTGTAAATTTATCACCTTCTATTGTAACTTTATCTGCTGTCCCCATTTTTCTTTTTATTGAAATAACTGTGTTATCTGGATTTGTAACAGCTTGACGTTTTGCTATTTGTCCAACTAATCTTTCTCCATTTTTTGAAAAAGCAACTACTGATGGAGTTGTTCTATTACCTTCTGCATTAGGTATTACAACTGGTTCTCCTCCTTCCATAACTGCTACACATGAATTTGTTGTTCCTAAGTCAATTCCTATAATTTTTCCCATTTTAAAAAAACTTCCTTTCTATTTGCTTCACTCCATTCATCATAAAATAAACTTTCACAAAATTTTATTTTATCAATCCTTTTGCTTTGCTTTTTTTTATATATTTTTAAATTTAATAACTATTTATAAATTGATTAAAAGTGATGAGATTTGAATTTTTGTGATTTATTATAAGCTGAAGTCATACTTGTATACGTCGAAGTTTATAATAAATCTTTAAATTTATCACTTTATAAACGAATTAGAAGTAGTATATTACGAGGCAAACAAATAAAAATTTTTTTTGAGATTGTACGTTTGTACATCGAAAAAAATTTTTATGAAGTTTAACGAAGTAAGATGCTGCTTATAATTTGTTTAATTGGCAACTACGACCATAGAATGACGAATAACTCTATGCCCTATCTTATAACCCTTTCTATACTCCTGCACAATTTCCTTTTCACCCTTTGAATCATCTTGAACACTACTTACAGCCTCATGCAATTCTGGATCAAAAGTTTCTCCTAATGCTTTTATTTCTTCTACGCCTTTAGATTTAAGTACATCTTGAAATTGCTTTTAAAACTAATTCAATTCCCTTTTTATAATTTTCATCAGCTGTCTCAACTTTTACTGCATTCTCCAAATTATCTAATATTGGTAGAATTACTTCAACTACATCTCCTAAAATTGAATTATATAATCCTTCTCTTTCTTTTTGACTTCGTTTTTTTATGATTTTCAAATTCTGCCAATATTCTTTTATATCTATCTGTTAATTCATCCAATTCTTGTTGTTTTGTTTGTAATTCATTTCTTTCTGTATTTGTATTTTCTTGCTTTTCGTTCTTTTCTAGTTCTTCTTTTTTATCAGACATTTTATCTCCTCTTTTCTTTTATATTTTCAAAATTTAATTTATTATATTTGTAAACTTTAAGTTATTTAAATTCCTTTATCCTTTAATTTTTTATTTATATATTTCATAACAGAAATAACTTTTGAATAATCCATTCTTTTTTGGTCCAATAATTCCAATTGTACCCATATCTTTATCTCCAACTTTATGTTTAAAAGTTATTACACTAAAGTCCTTAAGTTCTTCTTTTTTTCGTTTTCATCACCAATATATACATTAATATCCTTTGCAAATCCTGAATTTAAAATATCTGTCATCAATTCTTTTTCATCATTATATTTACAAATGTGTTTAGCTACTGATAAACTATTAAATTCTGGTAATTCAAAAGATTTATTAGCTCCTTCTAAATATATTTGTCTATCTTCAGCTAAAACCTTTTTTATTTGTTCTATTATTGGTTTTATAACTTTTACACTATATTTCATTTCATTTATTAAATATTCTTCAAGTGGTACATCTATAATTTCTAATGGTTGACCTTTTAGCTTTTGATTAAACATATAATTTATTGTTTCTACTTGCTTATCTGTTATATCTTCATCAAATTTAATAATTGTTTCTTTAACCATTCCAGTATTTGTTAATATTATTGCCATTAACATTCTTGGTCCTAAAAGAACAAATTTTATTTCTTCAATCAGCAAGTTCTGTGTGCTTGGTCCTATTGATAATGTTGTATAATGTGTTATTTCTGAAATAGTTGTTGTTGCAATTTTTGTTAAATCTTCTATTTCATTTACTTTTTGTTTCTAGCTTTTTCACTTATATATTTGATTTCTTCTAAACTGATATTATCATCTTTTAGAAGTTCATCTACATAGTATCTATAACCTTTTTCTGATGGAATTCTTCCACTAGATGTATGTGTTTTTTCTAGATATCCTGCTTTTTTTCAAGGTCTGCCATTTCATTTCTAATTGTTGCACTACTATATTGCAATTCTTCGTTATTGGATAATGCATTAGAACTTACTGGCTCTGCTGTATTTATATATTCTTCTACTATTGCTTGTAATACTTTCTTTTTTCTGTAATCTAAAATATCATTTTTTTTATTTTCTAGCATTTTCCCACCTCTTTAGCACTCTTTATTCTTGATTGCTAATCTTTATATATATTATATCCTTTTTTAGCACTTGTCAATACATTTTGCTAAAATATTTGTGAATTTTTTTTTTGTGAATTTCTTTATTTATGTTATAGGAAAGTGTATTTAGTTAATATTGCCTCTACAATAGAATCTTGCTATAATATAAAAAAAAAGAACTTTTTTGGTAACATTCTACCAAAAAGTTCTTCATCTTATTTTATCTTTCCTCACTATCATTCTTATTATTTCCATATTTTTCTTCTAGATCTATGACCAATTTAGAATATCCATCTTTTGAATTTTCTACATGATCTATAGAGGCAACATCAACTTTATATTTTGCTAACCCTTCAATAGCTCTTTTTCTATCCTCATTTGACATTGTTACTTTTTTTGCAAGTTTTTATTTCTCCTCTTTTTTTCTTCAAACCTACCTTCTTCAACTAACTTTTCTATAATTGATATTGGAATACCTGTAAGACCACTAATTTCAATCTTTGTACTTCCTGGTTTCAAAGCAATTACATTTTTAATTTTTTCAATATATTCTTCTTTTAATTTTTCATCCATTGTATTTCATTCCTTTCAAATATTAGAATAATTATATATTACATATATAACATTTTTATTAAAATTGTCAATACTTTTTTTTTTATATTTTTAAATATTTACTATAGAAATAATAATCATACCTATAGTTTGAATAGCAAATAAATTTAAAATATTAGAAGTAAGTAAATTATTAGTTGCTTCAACAACTCCTAACATATCATCATCAACTTTTTTATAATGTCTTTGAGATTCAAAAAAAGTTATTAACTCTGGCAAACTCGTAACAAATCCTAATAAAATTCCAACTATAACCTCAGAAACACCAAATAACTTACATAAATTTTCCAATGTGTCTCCTAATAATTCTCCAACGATAAACAATAAAATTCCTGTTACAATTAAAGTAACTACATATCTAACTATTTTTTAGGCTTTTTTCTTTTGTTCTAACTTTTTCTCCTCAATTTCTTCCTCTAATTCAGCATCTTCACTTTTTAAATATAACTTATGGACATGATTATTTAAAAATCTAAAAAAAAGAATATATAAAATAATAAATATCGGAACTATTGCTAATTTTAATTCTATATCAAATTTTAAAAAAAATATTGGAATTACTATAGTAAAAAACACTAATATCAAATCTGTTATTATTGCTTTATTACGTAATTTTGAAGTATTTTTTATTAAGCATGATTGCCCCTATATATTGAATCAAATTAATGACATTCGAACTCAAAATATTATAAACACTAGCTCCAGTTAACCCTCTTAAACTTGATGTTATTATTGTTAATAGCTCTGGCACTGATGTTGCATACCCTGCTACATCTCCTACTATTTTTGCATTTAAATTCAAAGCTTCTGCTAATTTTCTTAATGTAACCACTAATATATATTTAGAAATTAATACTATCAATCCAGAATATATTATAAACTTTACCATTTCTGTAACCATATTTTTAGTCTCCCTTTTTAATTTATTATTTTCCACTCTCTAATACTTTTATTTAAATATATCTATTTTCTTACTGACCTGTAACATATTTCTTTCCCAACCCACTTGATTTTAGTCATTTTTCCTTGAATTTTACAAAAAATTAGTATATAATAGTTTCATATTTAAATGATAAGAAATTAATATTGATAATAAATTCCTAAATTCTATTATCCAATATTTTCAATAAAATTTATAGGAGGATAAAAATGATAGATATTAAATTTTTAAGAGAAAATCCTGAAATTGTAAAAGAAAACATTAAAAATAAATTTCAAGATGAAAAATTAATTTTAGTTGATGAAGTTATTGATTTAGATGTAAAAAACAGAGAAGCCAAAATTAAATGGAGATAATTTAAGAGCTGAAAAAGAAAATCTTTAAGCGCTGAAATTGGTGGACTTATGAAACAAGGAAAAAAAAGATGAAGCTGAAAGTATAAAAGTAAAAGTTCAAGAAATAAATGCTAAACTTGAAGAAAATGAAAAAATGGAAGAAAAATATGCAGAAGAAATTAAATCAAGAATGATGAAAATTCCAAATATTATGGACCCATCTGTTCCAATCGGTAAAGATGATTCTGAAAATGTTGAAGTTCAAAAATTTGGTGAACCAGTTGTTCCAAATTATGAAATTCCTTATCATGCTGATATAATTGCAAGATTTAACGGAATGGATAAGGAATCTGCTGGAAGAACAAGTGGAGAAGGTTTTTATTATCTGACTGGTGATATTGCAAGACTTCATGAAGCAATGCTTGCATATGCTAGAGATTACATGATTAACAATGGTCTTTACATATGCTATACCACCATTTATGATTCGTTCAGATGTTGTTACAGGTGTTATGAGTTTTGAAGAAATGGATGCAATGATGTACAAGATTGAAGGAGAGGATTTGTTCTTAATCGGTACATCTGAACATTCAATGATTGGAAGATTTAAAGATCAAATAATTTAAAAAAGAAGATTTACCAATAAGAATGACATCATATTCTCCATGTTTCAGAAAAGAAATTGGTTCACACGGATTAGAAGAAAGAGGATTATACCGTGTTCATCAATTTGAAAAACAAGAAATGATAGTTCTATGTGAACCAGAAGATTCTATGAATTGGTATAACAAAATGTGGAAATTCAGTGTTGATTTATTCAGAAACTTCAATGTTCCTGTTAGACAACTTGATTGTTGTTCAGGAGATTTAGCTGATTTAAAAGTAAAATCTTGTGACATAGAAGCTTGGAGTCCACGTCAAAAAAAATATTTTGAAGTTTGCAGTTGTTCAAATTTAGGAGACGCTCAAGCAAGACGTTTAGGAATCCGTGTTAAGAGTGAAAAAGGAAACTATTTCTTACATACGTTAAATAATACTGTCGTTGCTACTCCAAGAGGATTAATTGCTGTATTAGAAAACAACTATAATGAAGATGGAAGTGTTACAATTCCAGAAGTTTTAAGACCATATATGGGTGGAGCAGAAAAAATAGTTCCAAAAAAAAATAAGACATTGGGGGACGAACATTGGGGGACGAACATTGGGGACGTAGAGAATTTGTTCCATTTTTATGTCACAAAATGTCGAATAAAAATAGAATATAAAAATATTTAAAACCAACAAACTGGTTTCAATTCTATATCAAAATATTGATTGAAAAACATAAACAGAAAGGAGCGTATAATATATAAAAATATATTATACTCGAAAAATATGATTGTAAATAATCCAAAATTTGAGGTTTCTGCAGTAAAACCTGCTCAATATCCTAAAAATAATTTACCAGAAATTGTTTTGGTTGGTAAATCTAATGTTGGAAAATCAAGTTTTATAAATACAATGATTAATAGAAAAAAAACTTGCAAGAACCAGTAGTGAACCTGGAAAAACACGCCAAATCAATTTTTATAATATCGATGAAACTTTTTATTTTGTTGATTTACCTGGTTATGGTTATAGTAAAATGTCAAAAAAAGAACAAGAACAAGTTGGAAAATTTATAGAAGAATATTTATTTAATCGTGAACAAATTGCACTTATCATTTTTTTAGTAGATATTCGTCATAATCCTACTGAAAATGATAAGCTTATGTATGATTACATTATTCGTTCAGGTCTACCTTGTATGATATTAGCTAATAAAGCTGATAAAATTGCTATTACAAAAAAGTAGAAAATGCTACAAAAAACATCCAAAAAATATTAAATCCAATTGGAGATATTTCTACTTTTGCTTTTTCTTCTGAAAGAAAAAATTTATAGTGATACCATTTGGAATAAAATTGAAGAAAATTATCAGTGGTCAATAAGGAAAATCCTTTTTGACCACTTTCTTTAATTTTAACAGTAAACCCTCGGTATTAACTCATAACTTATTATAATTTAGTAAAGTTAATCAATATAAAACAAATATCAATTTTCTTTCCTTTCCTATAATTAAATCTAAACTAGCAATTGCATTTTCCTCTACACTTTTTATCTTTTTTTTTCTATTACATGTTAATAAAATTATAGATAAAATTAAAAAGTAATGCAAGCACTACAGCCAACACTATTATTGCAGCTAAAGATGCTAATATTTCTGATGCTATAGCTGCTGCTCCCACTAATAATCCTATACATATCTGGTGTGTTTGTTCTTTTTTTGTTAATGTAACTCTTATTGCTGTACTTACATCTCCAACATGTCCTGGATATGCATCTGGATTTTGCTTTATATTCTTTTACCTCTTTGGCAATCCCATTTCTCCAGCAAGTTCTTTAATTTTATCAAACCATGCTTGCTTATCATCTGATTCGTCATAATATTTTGAAATATATAAATTCTAATATTTTTTCGCAATGATTCTTTATCAGAAATAACTTGATATGGATATTCATTAATCTTTTCCATAAAATTATCATCATACATATATCCAATATTATACATTACATCAGACCATTTTGAAATGTCTTTTCTTGGCTTTTTGTTTCCTCTTTCTATTCCAAATACTTTTAAAGCATATTCTTTATTTTCTAATAATTTTAGCTAAATTCTTATCATCATATTTTTTGCCCAAATTAATGAATAATTATATACTTCTTCAGCTGTCATTTTTGATATTACTGTTTTTCCAATATCAAGTAATTTTATCATATCAAATAATGCTCCACTTAACACTCATTTTATTTAATTGTAATTCGAATTCTTCCATTTGTTTGTCTGGATTTGCTCTTCTCCAATTTTCGAATGTTGAGTTAGCAATATTTAATAAATATTCTTTTAACTGCTTCTGAAGGAATTCCTTCTTTTTTATAATAATTCAACAGCTGCTTCTGGATCTTTTCTTTTACTTAATTTAATTCTCTTTCCTCCATTATCATTTTTCATAATAGGAGCTATATGTGCGTATTTTGGCGCTTTAAAGCCTAACTCATGGAACAATTGTAAATGTAATGGAACTGATGATAACCATTCATCTCCTCTGATTACATGTGTTGTATGCATTAAATGATCATCAACTGCATGCGCAAAGTGATATGTTGGAAGTCCATCTGCTTTTATTATAACTATATCTTGGTCATTTTCTGGGAAATCCACATTTCCTTTTATTACATCTTTATGTTTGATTTTTTTATCTTCTCTCCCTGGAGATTTAAAACGAATAATATAATTTTCACCATTTTTTATTCTTTTAATTGCATTTCTTCTACTGTAACATTTCTGCATTTTGCCCATACGCCATAATATCCAGGTCTTATTTTAGCTGCTTCTTGTTTTGCTCTAATTTCATCTAATTCTTCTTGTGTACAGAAACATGGGTATGCTTTTCCTTGTTCTATCATATATTTAGCATATGCTTGATATATATCTTTTTCTTAATGATTGCTTATATGGTCCATAATTTCCAATTACCTTCATTATCTGAAATCATTCCCTCATCTGGTGCCAAACCAAAGTCCTTCAATGAATTAACTATTCCTGTTACACCATTTTCTACTTCTCTTTTTTGGTCTGTATCTTCTACTCTTAAGAAAAATACTCCTTCTGTTTGACTTTTGCAACTTTCTAGCAACTAATCCTTGATATAATCCACCAATATGTACAAATCCAGTAGGACTTGGTGCAAATCTTGTTACAACAGCTCCTTCTGGTAGATTTCTTTCAGGATATTTTTCTTCAATAGTTTTATTAAACTTTTTAAACTAAACTCAATCTTATTTTTTCTTTTGGTCTTCCAGATTCATTTTTCTTTTATCTCCAAATCATTTAAAATAATTTCCAACACTCTTCTGGATCTCCAAATTATTTTCCAACATTTATTGTCATCTTTCATATATTCATTAAAACTAGAAAAAATATAGTCTCTTTCATGTTCCACAATTTTTGCCTCAACTGGATTTTTTATGAATATACACTATACATCTTTTAACTGTCCCTCATCTAAAATTGCCTTCGAAAGATATCTATTTCTAAAAACATATCCAACCCTGTCAAACTGCTTATTATAAAATTTTGCATCTGTATTTATTTGTTGCATAAATTTACACATTTCTTCTATTTTATCGACATTTATTAACATGTGAACATGATTGTCCATAATACAATATGCCATTATTTTAACATTATTTTTCTCTGATTTTTCTTTAATCAAATCTATATACATCTTTTTAATTTATCATTATCAAAAATATATTCCTTATTTATTCCTTGAGACATAATATGATGAAAAAGTCCTGGAAAATCTCTTCTTGAATTTCTTGGCATGTTAACTAAACACTTCCTCTTTTAAAGTTTTAGTCCCACATTTTAATTTATTTCCCCCGTTTTTTTATAAATTTTATTGATTAAAAAGCATTATATTATTAAAGACATTTTAATGGTTTTTTCAACCAATTAAAGAACGTCCCCAATGGTTGAATTTTAAACTTCCATTATAATTGGTATAATCATTGGGTTCCTTTTTGTTTTAGAGAAAATATAATCTCTTAAATTCTCTCTAACTGTTGATTTTATTGTAGACCAATCACGAATTCCTTTTTCCTCACATTTTTTTTTATTTCATGTCTTACAACACTTTTTACATCATCCATTAAATTTTCTGATTCTCTAACATATACAAAACCTCTTGATATAACATCAGGTCCTGCAACAACTTCTCCTGTTGATGAATCCATTGTTAAAACAATTACTATTAAACCATCTTGTGATAAATGTTGTCTATCTCTTAAAACAATATTTCCAACATCTCCAACTCCTAATCCATCAACTAATACTCTTCCATTTGGAACCATTCCATTAAATTTAATTTCTTTTTCATCTAATTCAACAACTCTACCATTTTCCATCATCACTATATTTTTTGCTGGTATTCCCATCATTTGAGCTGTTTCTGCATGTGCTCTTAATTGTCTATATTCTCCATGAACTGGGATGAAAAATTTTGGTTTTGCTAAAGCAAATATCAATTTTTGTTCCTCTTGGCAAGCATGTCCTGATACGTGAACATCTGCTAATGCACTATATACAACTTCAGCTCCTATTTGCATTAAATCATCAATTACTTTTGAAACTGATTTTTCGTTTCCTGGTATTGGGTTTGCTGATATGATAATTAAGTCATTTGGTGTTATTTTTACTTTTCTATGATCTCCTGCAGCCATTCTTGTTAAAGCAGACATTGGTTCACCCTGACTTCCTGTTGTTATAATAACTAATTGTTCATCATTATACGCCGACATTGTTCTATATCAATAAAAATATCATCAGGGCAATCAATATATCCTAAATCCTTTGCTGTTGAAATCATATTTATCATACTTCTACCACATACAGCTATCTTTCTTGCCATATTTTACTGCTGAATTTACAATTTGTTGAATTCTATGAACATTTGATGCAAATGTTGCAACAACTATTCTTTTTGTGCATCCGTCAAATAGGTTATCAAATACTGGGCCTATTGAACTTTCAGACATAGTAAATCCTTTTCTTTCTGCATTTGTACTATCTGACATCAATGCTAATATTCCTTCATTTCCTAATTCTGCAATTCTACCAAAATCCATTATTTTACCATCTATTGGTGTATAATCAACTTTAAAATCTCCTGTATGTAAGATTGTTCCAACTGGAGTTTTTATAGCAAGCATTACAGAATCTGGAATACTGTGTGTACTTCTAATAAATTCTACTTCGAAATTTTTTCCGAATTTTAATTTTTGACCTTGTGTAACTTCAATTAATATTGAACTTCTTAAAATTCTGTGTTCTTCTAATTTATTTTTAATTAATCCCATTGCTAATTTTGGAGCATATACTGGAATATTAATTTGCTTTAATAAATATGGCACACTTCCTATATGATCTTCATGTCCATGTGTAATTATTAATCCTCTTATTTTATCTACATTTCTTTGTAAATATGTAATATCTGGAATTACTAAGTCTACACCTAACATATCATCCTCTGGGAATGATAAACCACAATCTACAACTATTATATCATCTTCATATTCAAAAACTGTTATATTTTTACCAACTTCGTGTAATCCTCCTAAAGGTATAATTTTTAATTTTGGCTTTTTTGAATATATTTTTCTTTCTCTCTTTGTTTCTACTAATGCTACTTCTGCATTTTTATATAATTGCATTTCTGTTGTTTCATTTTGCTTCTCAACTTTGATTTCTAATTTTGATGTTTCTCTTGATGTTTTTCTTGTTCTAGTTGTTCTTGTATTTTGTGTTGATTTTTTTTTCATTTTCTCTATTTGTTGTTCTTCTCGTTCCTCTTCTATTGTTTCTTTCTACTGTCTCTTGTCTTTCACTTTCTCGTTCATTTTTATTAATTGCCTTTTTTTCCTTTTGTCCATTACTTTCTATTGTTTTATTTTCTCCTTGAACTTCTCTTTTTTCACTTTTAATTTTTGTAGTGTTATTTTTTCGTGATGTTCTATTATTAGTTCTTGGTCTTCTTGTAGTTTTTTCACTATTCTCTTCTTTTTTGATTTAAATTTTCTTGTGTCATTAATTTTCCTCTCTTTCTTTTTTAATTTATACCTTGCTAAATAACTATAAAGAATTCTAAAAATTTTTTTTTCTTTATAGCTTTATATATCAATTTTAATAAATCCCTTTCGTTTAAAGTCATATTAATACAGATTGTCATTTATTTTAACAACCTTAATATAATAATTCTCTTTTATTCAATTTTTAATCCGTTCTCTTTTTTTATTTTTTATTGTATTAAACTTATTTAGGTTTTATAAAATCTCATTTTTGTGCCCTCTTGGCAACATCGTTTGTATTATACTATATTTTATAGAAATTGTCAAATGTTTATCATTTTATATTATGTTAACATTATTTCTATATAGTATAAAAAAATTGTAAAAAACAACTTTTATTTTAAATTTAATATTCTTGTAATTTAAATACACTAATACATAATTTTTAATGTATATAGTAGCATAAATTAACTTTTTTTGTTACAATATAATTATTAAATTAATTAGGAGGTTGCCTTGAAATTTAAAAAGATTAAAAGATTTAAGAGAAGATAATGATAAACTACAAAAAGAAATAGCAAATTTATTAGGAATCTCTCAACAATATTATTCTGAATATGAAAAAGGAAATAGAACCATTACTATAACACATTTAATGACTCTTGCAAAATATTACAACACCTCTATTGATTATATTGTGGGGTTATCTGATGAAAGATATGTTATCAAAAATAAAAAAAAAAATAAGCTGATTAATAATAAATTTAGTCAACTTATTTTTATTTTTTATTACAATTCCATTTGGCTCGCTAAAAATGTAGCTGCAGACTGAGCAACTTTTTTCTCAACTTCATCCATCTTTGTATTTGAATCTTTTGACATTAATATTACTGTTCCAATTGTGTCTCCATTAGAAATTATTGGATATACAATTTGTGCATTATTCTTTTTTTTCATTTTTATCATTTTTTGTAATTGGCATTGATTGATTACTATTATCTTTACTTGAGTACACTTCTTTATCTTCCATTAATTTTTCTAACTCTGAACTTATATCTTGTTCCAAATATTCTTTTTTAGAACCACCAGAAACAGCAATAATTGTATCTTTGTCTGTAATACATGCAATATGCCCTGTTGTTTTAGCAAGAGTTTCTGCATATCCAGAAGCAAATTCTGATAATTCGCCAATTGGAGAATATTTTTTAATATTACTTGTCCCTCTCTATCTGTAAAAATTTCAAGCGGATCTCCTTCCTTTATACGGAGTGTTTTTCTTATTTCCTTAGGTATAACAACTCTACCTAAATCGTCTATTCTTCTTACTACTCCAGTTGCTTTCATAATTTTCCTCCTTTTTTAATTTATGTCTACTGTTATTTTCTCAAAAAAGGAAAATTTTATACATTTTATTTTTCATCAAATTCTTATTTATATTTTTAAATTTTTTGATTTTGAAAAAAATTAAATAATAAATTTATTCTAATCTATTCTCCTTGCTACTTTACATGGATTTCCATACGCAATTACATTTGATGGAATATCTTTTGTTACAACACTTCCAGCTCCTATTGTTACATTATCACCAAATTTAACTTTTACTCCATCTAATATAACTCCATTATGATTCATATAAAAGTTTTCACCAACAAATATATTGTATCCATAATCGCAATAAAAATTTGAATTCACAATAATGTTACTTCCTGTTTTTCCAAATATCTTTTTTATCAGCTCTTTTCTTTTTCTACTTGTGATAGTCTTATATTATTATACTCATAACACAAATCTTTTGCTTTTTTCATTTCATTTAATAACTCTTCATTATAATTTCCATCATATATAATTCCTTTATCTCTTTTTTTCTCTTTTTCTGTCATAAGCAACATTCTCCTTCTATTTAAATATTTTACAAATTTAAAATATATATTCATTTTAAATTTTATATTAATTAAAACAACATAGATTTTCTATTAAAAAACTATCCTCTAATTGACTCCTTATATTTTATATTTACTTTATAACTATAACGAAAAAAAACTACCAACAATTGTTGATAGTTTTTTCATTCTTTAATATTCTTAATTTTTCTTACTCCATTAACTCCTGATAATATTCCTGAACAAATTCTAAATTCTCAGCCAAATTTTCAAGAGTGATAGTATTTGTTATTTCCCTTACAAAGGGAATCAAAATCCTTTTTCGCCTCCATTTCTGATTCAGTAAGAATTTTCTTTTTCTTACCGACTTGATGACTAAATTTGCTCTCTCCATATTTGTTTTCAATCTCCTTATAAAACAAATACCGTAATGCTTCCTGTGTTTCTGCTTCTGCAAGCTGCTCATCGTCCGTAATCTTTAATGATGTTTCATTTTTCTTAAGAGAAAATATAGCCATATACAAAAATTGGTATATCCCCATATCCTCCATTATTCTTGGCAATTTCAATTTTACCAATTTTTCCAAGATTTTTAGTAACATCCTCAAGATTTTTTATTACCACAGACTGACATTCATTCATTTTTCTTGATTTTATGTTATTAAGTCTATACATTTCCACAGCATTTCTAAGAGCAACAATATTTGTTTCTTTTCTGTTCCATAATACTTCTGACGAAAAAAATATACCCTTTTGCCAGAATCCAGAAAAACCTCTTTTACATCTGTTGTAAACAATGTTTCATTGTCAATATCCACTGTCGCTTTTTCATCAAATACTCCTTGATGAATCTCAAATTGCTTTCCATCAATTACTACTACTTCTTGTTTCTTTGCAGATAAGTTACTTCCATCTTTTTGTTCCTCTTCATATTGTGCTTTAAGTTTATCATATTCTGGATGAGTACTAAAATAACTTCTCTTAGTATCTACAAGAATTTCTCCAAACATTCTTTTAGTAGTAACTTCAACAGCCTCTTGGCTCACAGAATAACGTTTCTCTGTTATTTCTTTGATACAGTTTGGCACAAGTTCTATCAGTGTATCTATATCGATTTGACTTGCAAAGTTTACCAAATTCAAAGAATTTGTTCTACCATAGTAATCCTGAAACTCAATTTTCTTTGGAATACCTACTATAATTTTTGAATTGCTCGGTAAACAACTATTCCTGCCTAACTGAAATTCAGTTTCATCTATATTGTAATATCTATCATAATCTTTTACATATATACCTGAAACTAAACCACTAACACATGCCTTTACAATTGCATTTCTATCATCATTGTGTTCCATTTTCACAATTCCATACAATGACTCATGCATTTTCTTGATGTGTTCCTTAATTTTAAAAAAACTTTTCTTTTTAATTCCAAGTCTTTTAAAATCAATATACTCCATTTTTTGTAAGTAATTCCAAACATCAAGTTCAGCCAATAAATCACTTTCTTTTTCAGTAGTAAAGTCACTATAGTGTCCCTCATTTGTAAGTAAACCTCCCATTTCAATAATCGAAGCAATTATTATAACTTGTTCTGTAACACCATATTTTTTCTGCTTCAACTATCATTCTAGCAAATTGAACAGAAACAGGAATCTTAACTACCTTGTGTCCAATCTCTGTTACATGATTGTCACTTGAAATTGCTCCAAGGATAGTCAATTCTTTCTTTGCCTTTAATATAGCCTCCTTTTCAGGCTGATGATAAAACTGAAGTTCTTCAGCATCTAAGCCAATTACTGCTGTTTGTAAAACAATTCTGTCTAAACTGCTTCTTTGAATTTCTGGAATAGTATATTCATTCCGATATTTCATAGGAACATCAGAACAAAGAAAATATTTTCCAACCTTTGTTCTGCCAGCACGACCTTTGCGTTGCTTGATGTCTGATTGACTAATGTCTTTCAAAACTAATCCTTGAATGCCATTTTCTGTAATTGTCATTTTAGCTTCTCCAGTATCAACAACAACATCAATATCCGATATCGTAATTGATGTTTGTGCTACATTTGTTGCAACTACAACTTTTGAATTCGGATACTGCTCAAAACATTTTTTCTGTTCCTCCCAATCCATCTCGCCGTGTAATGGCAAGACTGTAGCATCTGTATTTTTAAGTTCTTCCATCACTTCGGCAATTTCTTTTTTACCGGCTACAAATACCAGAACATTTCTTCTATCATAAATATTTTCTTTGATAGTATCAATAAAGTCAAAACGAGGTCTTTCTTCAAATGACACATCATATGAACTTCCTGGTATACTTAATACTGCAACATCTTTATCGAAAAAAATTAGTCAAATTCTTAGTCTCTAAAGTTGCACTCATAATTATGACTTTTGTATTCCATTTTTTTTCTGCATAAATTTGCAGTATGCAACTAATAACTCAATATTAAGATTCCACTCGTGAACCTCATCAATAATCAAAACATTTTCAGTTGTATTATTTTCACTAAAAATTGTTCTAATAAGCTGAAGTCCATCAGTGCAATACAAAATATGGCTATTATTAGAATAACACTTATCATAACCAGTTAAATATCCCACTTTTTCTCCTAGTGTTGTCCCACTTTCTTCAGCTACACGTTTTGCCAAAGTTTTTGCTGCCATAATCCGTGGCTCAGTCACAACTACCTCACTATAATAATCATCCAAATATTGAGGTATCTGTGTAGATTTTCCAGAACCCGTTTCAGCAGTAATAATAACTACTGAATGATTTTTCACCGCCTCAACAATTTCTTCTTTGTAATTAGTAATTGGTAACATATTACTTTCCTCCTAAGAATAGATTCGAAATTGGATTTTTCTATTTTCAATGTACTATCCATATTATACCATATTTTATGTTAATTGTACAGTATTTTTATTACCACTGCACTAATATGATAAAATTACATTAAAATTTTATAAACAAATATTTCGCAAAAATTACTTTAAAAGCAAAAAAAAATTATCAAATTAATTTGACAATTTTTTTGGTGCTCCCTCAAGGATTCGAACCTTGGACCCACCGGTTATGAGCCGGTTGCTCTGACCAACTGAGCTAAGGGAGCATATAAATATTAATTGCTTAACGCAAGATACAGTATAAACTATTTTATTTTAGATGTCAATACTTTTTACAAAACTTTTTTTATTATTTTTATAAAAACATAAGGGAAATAGGTACTTATATCTATTTCCCACTTAAACTTTAATTATTATCAATTAAAAACTTAATTGTTTTCTCCTCTTCCCTCTGGAAGTGCTTCTGGATATTGTATAACAATTCTAATTTTTGTAATATATCTAATGGCTCTAACAACTTTGCTATTTTTAATTCTTTGCCATAATGATGGTTTTGTTTCAAATGTTGTCTCTTCAATATATTGTTGTTGAATTTGTTCTTGTTCTACAATTTCTTCTTCTTTTTCTTGTACTTCTATTTTTTCTGGTTCTTCAATTGGTGTAGGAATTGTTTTTTAATGCATCAGCAACTTCTATTCCAATATAACTTAAAGCTTTAGATCTATCTTCAATTCTTTCCATATCAATTTCAATATGTAAATTTGATTCTAAGTTATTTACTCTTGCATTTAATAATTTCATAGAATCTTGATAATTTTGAGATTTATCTGTTTTACATTTTCCTAATATATTTAATGTATCTATTATATCTTCATCAAATGTTCCTTCTGCTTTTTTTATTTGTTCTTTCCAATTTTTCTTCCTTATTTGCAACACAATTTATTAATTCTTTTAATTGACCTGCTAAAGATATATTTTGTTCTCTTTGTCTAATTAATTCTTCAATTTTTTTTGTATTCTCTTCAAATTGATTTGTTGCATATTCTACTAATCCATAAGCTGCCTTTATATACACTACTAGGGAAATTCTTCTTTTTAGGATATTCAATTAAATATGCTTTTATTGATTCTATTAAGTCCTTAAAATATGAATCTTCTTCTAATTGAACGATTTGTTTTTTACTGTTTGGATTTATCATTTTTTGAACTTTTTCTATATTTGATAATATTTTCTCTTCCGTGATTACCATTCTCACGTTTACTATGCCAGATTTAGACATTGTAAACTACCTCCTTTATCTTACGCCTATTTGCTTTTTACTGTTTTCTTTATAATTATACAATATCAAACAAAAAACTACAATAGAATTGCATTTTTTTTTGTTTACATTTTAGTTACAGAAATATTACATTTTTGTAACATTTCTATGGATAAAACCTTATATCACAAAAATAATTTCACTTTTATATCAAATATTATTTATAAAAACTCTACTTTGCATCCACTTTTAAACCTTCTACCAATGTTCTATCAAACTCTTTATATAATTTCAAAACATCTATTTCATTTCCATTTTTCATCTTATAAACTAATGTTGATGCTATTAGGGCATATATTTCTGAAGCAATAGCTTTAGAATTGCCTTTCTTTATTTGCCCTTTTTCCATACCTTTTTCCACAATTTCTTCAATTTTGTTGATATAATCATAAACAAAATCTTGACACATTTTATTTCTAGTCTCTCTTCCATAAAATTGACTTAATAAAATTGTAATAAAGTCCTCATTTTTGCAACTATCTTTATTTGAATTAAAACAATTGCTCTTATTTTATCTATATAATTATCTAATTTGGCTGTTTTTATTTCTACACTATTTTGTAATAATTTTATTCCCTCTTCAATTAAAAAATTAAAGATTTCTTCTTTACTTGAAAAATGATAATATAATGTTCCCTTTGCTACTCCTACTGTTGCTGTTATTTCTTCTATACTAGTGGCATCATATCCTTTTTGTGCAAATAATTTCATTGATGTTTCAAATATTTTTCTTTTTGTTTTATTCATATTGAACCATCCTTCCTAAACATTTTTACTATTATATCTTTTTATTTAAATAATTGCAATATTTTTTTATCATTCGAACTAATAGTACAATTTTTTATTTATAAAAAAATATATTAATTTTTTTATAAATTCACAAAAAAAAATATACAAATTTTTATATTAATCTTTTTGATTACAAATCTTTACAAATTTAGACAGTTAATATACAATAGCATTAATAATTTATACTTTTTAAAATTTTGGAAATACTAAGAAAAATTTTGGAGGAAACAAATGAAAAATAAAAATGAATTAAACTATACTGATTTAAAAATGACTTGTGACAAAAAATTATTTAATTTTAAAACAACACAAGATTTAGAAAAATATTACAACAGGAATTGGTCAAGAAAGAGGAATTAAAGCATTAGAATTTGGACTTCAAGTAGATGTAAAAGGTTATAATCTTTATATTGAAGGGCCTAGTGGTGTTGGTAAAACTATGTATACCAAAAATTATTTAGATACTATATCTAAAAAGCAAAAAACTCCTAATGATTGGTGCTATATTTACAACTTTAATAATCCAAATGAGCCTATAGCAGTTTCATTACCTGCAGGTCAAGGTAAAGTTTTCAAAAAGATGCTATGGATGGTTTTATTTTAGAAGTAAAAAAAGATATAAAAAAGACATTTAATGCTGATGATTTCGAAAAAGAAAAAGCTCTAATTAAACAAGAATTTGAGCAAAAGCGTTCTGCACTTATGGATAAACTTAACGAAGATGCTTCTAAATATGACTTCCAAGTTAAAGCCTCTCAAAACGGTATTTACATGATGCCAGTTGTTGAGGGTAAAGCAATTGACGAAGAAGAATTTGATAAATTAGATAATTCTATCAAACAACTATATGAAGAAAAATCTGTTATTGTTCAAGAACAAATTATGCATGCAATTGAGCAATTAAAAACAATAGAAAGAGAATCAGATAAGAAAGTTTCTGAATGGCAATCAAATATTGCATTATTAACAATTAATGTACACATCAATTATTTAAAATCTCTAAATTTAAACGTAACAAAAAAAAACAAAATTCTTAACAGATGTAAAACAAGATGTACTAAAAAACGTATCTTTCTTTTAGAAGAAAAAAACCAGAAAAAGAACAGCAACAACCTATTAATCCAGCAACTAAGAAACCAGACCCTTCTTTAAATTATAGAGTTAATCTTTTTATTGATAATTCTAACTTAGAAGGCGCTCCTGTAATAATGGATTCAAACTATTCTTATCATAAATATTTTTGGCTCTTTGGAATACGAAAATTACTATGGTTCTTTAAAAACAGACCATACTATGTTAAAAGCTGGTCTTCTACAAACAAGCAAATGGTGGATATATAATTTTTCAAGCTAAAGATTTATTAGCGCAAAATAATATGTGTTATGAAGCACTAAAAAAAAGTTTTAAGGGTTAAAGAAATTAGTATTGAAAATACTGCAGACCAAAGGTCTTCTATGGTTATGGTTTCTTTAAAACCTGAACCTATTCCTTTAGATTTTAAAGTAATTATGATTGGAAATTCTAATAGTATCTACCAAACACTGCTTGCTATGGATTCTGATTTTAGAAAATTATTTTAAAGTTAAAGTAGAATTTGAAGATGATGCGCCTATAACAAAAGAAAATGTTAATAAATTAGCAGCAATAATTCATGGCTTTTGTGAACATGAAGAATTACCTGAATTAGATCAAGGTGCAATGGCTAAAATTGTAGAATATTCTTCAAAAACTTGCTGGTAGCCATAGAAAATTATCAACTAGATTTGATGACTTAATTCAAGTTGCTGCTGAAGCTGCTACTTGGGCAAAAATTTCAAAATCTAAAATTGTTACAGAAGATTTTGTTGAACAAAAGCTTTAGCCGAAAGAATTGAGCGTGTAAAAAATCGATTCAAAATATTTAGAAATGATTAGAGATAACTCTATTTTTGATTAATACAAAAGGTTTTTGAAGTTGGTACTTTAAATGGTCTTACAGTTTTAACAATAGGAGATTATACATTTGGAAAGCCTGCTAAAATAACTGTAAACACATATACTGGTAAAAATGGAATTATTAATATCGAAAGAGAAGTTGATCTATCAGGTTCAACTCACTCAAAGGGTGTATATATTTTATCAGGATATTTAGGAGAACTATTTGCACAAGATATTCCATCTATCTTTAACAGCAAGTATATGCTTTGAACAATTATATAATGGTGTTGATGGTGATAGTGCTTCAAGTACAGAGCTATATGGTTTACTTTCTAGCTTGTCTGGCATCCCTATTAAGCAAGCTATTGCTGTTACTGGTTCAGTAAACCAAAAAGGACAAATACAGCCAATTGGTGGAGTTAATGAAAAAATAGAAGGATATTTTCAAATTTGTAAAATGCTAGATGGTTCACATGGTGTTATGATACCAGTTTATTTTCCAATAATTTTATTTTCCTGTAAATCAGCAGTAATTCCAGGTAATTTATTTTCCAATAATTTTTCTTCTCCACTTAATCTCTCCAAATTTACATCTCTACCATTTGATATTTCATCTACCTGTATTTCATATATTCCTAGTTCTATTTCTTCTTTCACTTGAGATTTTTTTTGATTCTTCTCTTGCTTTTTACTGCTCTATCTAATAAACCATTATCACCTAATAACACAGATATACTTACACTTGCTAATACCAATAAAATTATTATAGTTATTATCAAAGCAATTAGTGTAATTGCCTTATTTTCTACTAATTTCATGATTTTCCTCTTTTCATTTGTTTACTATATTCGAATTTTATCACAACTATAATTTATTTTCAACTATAATATATAATTTTTATGATATAACAATTCTAAAAAATATTTATTATACTTAATACAGTCTTATTTTTAATATGCTCAAGCACATACACACTCATATCCAACTGTGCCATTGCATCACTATATTCCTCTTTTTCTACATATCCATGTAACCCTGATAAATCAGTTTCAATTTTTTCCAATTCATCATGTTCTATATATATTGCAAGTTTTTTATGTCTTTTATTCCAATTATCTCTAATATTACCTATCTGTGTTTTTTACTTGTTCTGAATTTATTTCTTCATCTTCTTTTGCAATTTCTTCTCTCATTTTTGCCAATGCCGTTGTTGCCTCATCTACTGATTGGTTTGTATATTTCATTGTAAATATGTCTCCAATTACTATAGCAATAACTATAACAATTGAAATTACCCATTCTTTCGTCATAAATTTTTCTCCTTTTTTTTACTATATGCCAATAATTTAATTTTTTTTTCTTTTGCCTGGCAAAAAAATTTGTCCTTTTCCATCAAATGTTACAACAAGAGCTTCTTCTGGTTTAATATTAAATTTTTCAACTTGTTTTTTTTAGCCATTCTCTATTTTTTCCAATTATTCTCAAATTTTCATCCATTATTTTTCCATCTACCACTAAATCATATGGAATTCCTTCATATTCTGGAACAATGTTAAAATCTTCTGGAATTGTATTTCTCTTTTCTGGCTTTTTGTATAACTGTAACTTGTCCACTAGTTTCTAATATTGCATATTCTACATCTCCTAAATTAACTATGTTATTTCCACGCAATCTTTCTTCTAATTCATTAATAGTAAATCTTTCTTTTTTTAGCGCTTTTTCATCAATTTTTCCTCTATATATTAAAATTGTTGGCCTTCCACAAATTATTTCTCTTGCTCTTGTACTTTTCATATTTAAAACTGAAATCATCAAGTGCATTACTAATAATCCTAAAATTGGTATTAATCCATTAAAAATTGGTATTCCTGTATCTGCCATTGGAATTGTTGCTAAATCTGCAATCATAATTGATATTGCTAACTCAAATGGTTGTAATTGCCCAATTTCTCTTTTTCCCCATTAATCTCATTACTATTAGTACAAATATGTATAATAAAATTGCTCTAAAAAAAAATTATTAACATTTTATCTTTCCTTTCAAAATATTATTATTTTTCGATCTGTTTTTAATCATGTTTATTTTTAACAAAAATTTACTTTTTTATACTTAATTTTTTGAATAATATTTTTGAATTGTTAATAATAATTTTAGAGCCATGAAATTTTTACATGAAATTTTTTAAAACTAAGGAGGGAAGATTTATGGCAAATTCACAAACTAGAAGTGAAAATAGTACTTCAACCGTATGGCAGATTGTTGGAAGATTAATTGCAGCTGCTGTAGTTTTAGCTATTACAGCATTCTTTACACCAGGCTTTTCTATAAGTAATATATGGACATTAATTATTGCTGCTGTTGTTCTAACAGTAATAGATTATTTAGTAACAAAATTTACAGGACTTCATGCAAGCCCTTTTGGTAAAAGGCTTTGTAGGTTTTGCATTAGCTGCTATTATTTTATATGTTACTCAATTCTTTGTAGCTGGCTATTCTATTTCATGGATTGCTGCTATAATTGGTGCATTAATCTATGGTGTGGTTGATTACTTTATACCTGGAAATCAGCAAATGTAGTTACTCTTTAAAAATGAAAGCCTCAAGTATTTTCCTATTTAATTAGGATTTTACTTGAGGTTTTAATATCTAATTTTATATTAATTCTACTTTTATACAAATTTGCAGTTGTACTGAAAATTTGTATAAAAATGTACTTATTTTAAAATTTCAAAAACTCAAAATAGGGGTGTAAAAAGCCCTCTTTTAGTTTGTAAGTCCTACTTCCCACTCTGTAAAATTCACATAGTTTCCTGCTATATAAATTCTATATTTTCCTGTTTCTAAAGTTAGTAATTCATACCTATTTCCACTTGAATCTGTATTCGCTACTTTATATTCTTCATAATTATCATTATTTAATTTCTTTACTATAATTTGTTTTCCACTACTTCCTCCACCATAAGCATAACTTCCACCATAAGCAAAAATTTTAATATTCTTATTTACTGATATTTCAATATAATCGCTTCCAGCCATTAAAATCCCACTATATGGCATACTAGTTTCCTTAATAATCTTATTAAATAATATTTGTGTACATCCAGCAACATTTACAGAATATTTTCCCCAATATGGATTACAGATTCTAATTGAGTCTATAATTAATGGTTCAGCATCTAGTGTTTGAGTTTCAATGTTTATAGTCTTTTTAAATTTCCCATATATATCACATGCAATTGCATAAATTCTATATTTAGTATTAGCCACTAACCCATCTAAATTAATGTTCTTTTTTCTTTTCCTATATACACCTTTTTCTTAGAAGTAGTTAAATTTTCTACATATATATGATAATCAGCAATATCTTCTATATTATCACATTCAATATTAACTTTGCATTCAACAGTTGTTGTTCTATACTATCTACTATCAAATTAACATTTGAAATTACTTCACTACTATTAATTTCTTCTTTGCTAATTCCAAATACTTATCTATTTCATTTTCATAACCATCTATAATTGTGTTTTCGTCTTCTTGTGCTTTAGTAGTATTCTCCTTTGCTTGTTTTGCTCTAATAAATAAACCATTTTCATTGGTAAATACCATAATTGTCACTCCTGCTAAAATCAATAAAATGATTATTGTTATTATAAGAACTATTAATGTAATTCCATCTTTATTTTTTTAAAATATAATTTATAGCTTTAGTATCCCTTATTATATTTCTCATTAGTTTTCCCTCACAAAAAAATATCTATTATCTTTTTTATCTCAATACCATATTATCATAGTCTTAAATATAATTCAATAATTTGAAACTTATTTTACCAAATTCTGCAAACATCACTTTTTTCTCAATAAAGTGAAATAAGAAAGAATATCCTTCTTTCTTATTTTTGTCTTTCCCAATATTTTTCATACAACTCTTTTGCTGTTTTTGGACTATCTACTCCCTCTTTGTTCTTTACTGGTGCAAAATCATCTTCTCTTTTTCCCCTTAAAATTGCAATATCATCAAATAATTCAAATGCATCAAAAATAAATGCCTCGAATTTATAAGAATTTGGTTCTTCTGGAATAACTTCTTTTCCATTTTCATCAATATATGAATTTTTCTTAAATGCACTGTGATATATTAATGGTTCTTTACTTATTTTTTCAACTGCGTCAATTGTAAATAAATTACACATTATATGTGATTCACCATATTTAAGTTCTCCATTTCTGTCAACTTCTTCAGCCATCTTTTCAGGTAATTCAGAATATTCAATTACCTTTGGATGATTATTCATTTTACAAAACACTCCTACTCTCTCATGTGGATTTGCCTTTACAACTGATTTTGATGCAATTTGTACATTTTTATCTATTGCCATTCCAAGTAAAGTAACATCCGCCATTTTTAAAATAGCATTATCAACTCCACCTATAAATATCCACTTAATCCCTCTTTCTTTCATATCTGAAAGCATTCCTGTTTTTCTTAAAAAGTAAACACTCCACCATTTCCGTCAGATGCTTCTTTTTTATTTTTAAATTTTTCCCAATTAACATTTTTCCTTCTGTATTTACTAATGGCAATTCTCCTTGTTTAAATAACATTACACTGTTTTTATCATATCCAAAATAATTTTGTTTTTCCAAAAATTCTTGTGTTTCATCATTGTTCTCTCTACTTGTCATTATGTACCAAGGAATAATTGTATTATATTTTTTGTTTGCTTCTTTTAAATTTTCTGCTAAAATTTCAAATAAATATTTTCCTTTTCCGTAAACATCTAATTTAAAAGTTCCTTTTGGTCCTGTATGTCCAAGTCTTGTACCTTGGCCTCCAGCCATCGTTACAACTGCATATTGACCACTTACAATAGCTCTTTCTCCTAATTCATCAAATCTTTTCTTTATCTGATTTTGTTAGTTTTTTCTTTGTCTAAATAAGCAACTGATTCTATTTTATTTTCTTTTTATTTCTATTTCTTTTTTTTGTATTTTCATATAGTTCCATTATTTGATGAAAATCTATATTATTAATTTGTTCTATTAATTTCTCTTTTTGTTTTTCTTCTAATTTATTTAATAAATTTATTATATGTTCTTGTTTATATTGTTTTAATATTTCTATTATATCTTGTTCTTTATCCATAGGTATTTCCTCCTTATTATCTATCTTTGTATATATTTATGCTATATTTGATAAATAATAATTTCATTATTATTAGTATATTTTATTCTATTTATTTTTTATTGTTCTTTTTTATTTTTAAGTTTATGTTGCTATTTTATCACAGTTTTATCAATTTGGCAATTTTTTAGAGAGATTTTTTTTTTAAAACTTGTCATATCATTAAAAAACATAAATATACATTAATAAAGTTATGTGGTACAAACATTTTAAATTAATTAAATTTTCGTACCGGCAAATCTTTTCTCTTTCCAATCACATATCAAAGTAAAAAAAGAACATGGTGCGAAACAAGATTTCTAATTTAAAGGAGGTATATAGATGGAAGACAAGAGCTTATGTCAAGATATTGCTAAAAAAGAACAGATGGTGATATTTATGTAGGAGTTGTTGGTCCTGTCAGAACAGGAAAATCTACTTTTATACAAAAATTTTATGGATTTATTAGTAATTCCTAACATTGATAATGAGTATAAAAAAGAACGTGCAAAAGATGAGTTGCCTCAAAGTGCTGGTGGTAGAACAATTATGACAACAGAGCCTAAATTTGTTCCAAATGAGGCTATAGAGATTACTTTAGATAATAACCTAAAATTTAAAACAAGATTGGTTGATTGTGTAGGTTATCTTGTTGATAATGCAATAGGCTATTTAGAAGACGATATGCCTAGAATGGTAAAAAAAAACGCCATGGTCTGATGAAGAAATTCCTTTTGAAAAAGCTGCTGAAATTGGTACAAAAAAAGTTATTGATGAACATTCTACAATTGGTATTTTAATTACAACAGATGGAACTGTTACAGATATTCCAAGAGAGGATTATATAAAAGCTGAAGAAAGAGTTGTAAGTGAATTGAAAGATTTAAATAAACCATTTATAATTTTATTAAATTCTGAGGAGCCAAATTCCAGCTATACTGTAGAGCTTGCTGAAAAACTATCTGATAAATATCAAGCAAGTGTAATGCCTATCAATTGTGCTGAATTGTCTATTGAAGATATAAATACAATGTTTTCAAAATTGCTTTTTATGAATTCCCTACACAACAAATTGCTATAAAATTTCCTCGTTGGATTGATGGTCTGGATTTTAATCATCCGATTAAGACTGAATTGTTTAATGAAATTAAAAAAATGCTTTTGAAGATATTCACGTTTTAAAAGATGTTTCTCATTGTGTTTCTAAAATCAGTCATACAGAAATAATTTCTAAGACAACAATTGTTAATATTGAACTTGGTTCTGGTAATGTTAAAGTTCAAATTGATGTAAAAGAAGAATTATTTTATCAAATTCTTTCAGAGATTACTGGCGTTACTGTTGAAAAATGAAGGTGATTTATTTAGCATAATTTCAGAATTATCAACTGCCAAGAAAAAATATGATAAAATTGCTTATGCATTAGAAGAAGTAAATGCAAAGGTTATGGAATAGTTACTCCTTCTATTGATGATTTAAAATTGGATGAACCTGAAATGGTAAAACAGGGTTCAAGATTTGGTGTAAAATTAAAAGCAACTGCTCCATCTATACATATGATTAAAACTAATGTAACAACTGAAGTTTCTCCAATCGTCGGTTCTGAAAAACAATCAGAAGAACTCGTTAACTACTTACTTTCTGGTTTTGAAAATGACCCTAAAAAAATCTGGGAATCTAATATTTTTGGTAAAAGTCTTCATGAGCTTGTTAATGAAGGTCTACAAACTAAACTTTCTAAAATGCCTGAAGATGCTCAACTTAAACTTCAAGAAACTTTGGAACGTATAGTAAATGAGGGCTCTGGTGGATTAATTTGTATAATCTTATAAATTGAGGGAAAGAGGGAAAGAGGGACGTTCCTTAAAATTCCCACTTTTCCTCTCTTTTTTTCTTATCTATTTTTTCTAATCTTTCAAATTTTTTCTTCTTAATTGTCCGCATGCTGCATCTATATCTGACCCTAATTCTCTTCTAATTGTTGCAACTATTCCATGATCATTTAAATAATCTCTAAATTTCATAATATTTTCATTAGAAGATTTAGAATACGCACCATTTTCAATCTTATTAATTGGAATTAGATTCACATGACACAACATACCATGTAGTAATTTAACCAATTCTTTTGCATCTTCCAAATTATCATTATTATCTTTTGCAAGTGCATATTCAAAAGATATTCTTCTATTTGTTTTTGCTATATAATCTTTACAAGCTTGCATTAATTCTTCTATTGGAAAAGCATTATTTACTGGCATCATACTACTTCTTTTTTCATTATTTGTAGCATGCAAAGAAATAGACAATGTGCATTGAATATTTTCATCTGCTAATCTATATATTCCTGGTACCAAACCACTTGTAGATACACTAATATGACGTGCACCAATGTTCAATCCTTTTGGATTATTAATTATATGTATTGCATTTACTACATTATCATAATTATTAAGTGGCTCTCCTATCCCCATAAATACAACATTTGATATTCTAAATCCTGTATCTTGCTCAACAGCTAATATTTGCTCAACTATTTCGCCACTACTTAAACTTCTAATAAAATTAATTCCTGTAGAAGCACAAAATTTACATCCCATTTTACAACCAATTTGTGATGACACACAAATACTGTAACCATGATGATAACTCATTAAAACTGTTTCTATTGCATTTCCATCTAGTACATCAAATAAATATTTTATTGTTCCATCTTTAGACTCCTGTTTCTTTAAAATCTTATAATTACACATTGTATAATTTTCTTTTAAATTTTTTTTTCTTAAGTTTAAAGATAAATTTGTCATTTCATCAAATTCTTTAACTTTTTTCTTCATAAATCCACTTAAAGATTTGTTCCGCTCTAAATGGTTTTTCTCCTAGTTCTATTAACTCTTTCTTTAAATCCTCTAAATTATAATCTTTTATGTTCTTCATTTTTTTCCTCCTTAAATGGAACACTGGGGACGTAGAGAAGTTGTTCCACTTTTGAGAATTTGGAACAATTTTCGACATAGCAATTGAACAAATTCTCTACGTCCCCAGTGTTCCTTTCGTCCCCTTTTTTTTAATTAATTAAACAAATTCTTCCCAAACTAGATTAGCAAAATCTAGTCCTTTATTTGTTAATCTAATTGTATCTAAATCAACTTCTAATAATTCCGCTTCTACTAACTTCTGCAATTCCATTCTAAATAAATATATTGGATTTTCAGCAAATTTTTCTTCAAATTTAGAAATTGATATTCCATCTATTTTTCTTAGTCCTAGCAACATATATTACTTTTTCCATATCTATTTTATTTTGCGTTTCTTCAATTGTTCTAACTTCTTTTTCGGTTGAATTTAGATACTTGTCTAAATCACTTGTATTTGAATACCTTATTCCATTAATATATGAATGTGCTGCTACTCCAAAACCAATATATTGTTTTTGTTCCCAACAATTAGTATTATGTTTTGATTCAAATCCAGTCCTTGCAAAATTTGATATTTCATAATGCTTGTATCCCTTTAGTTCTAAATAGTTTTTCATATAATGATATTGATTTCTTTCATCTTCATCATCTGGTAACTTCAATTTTCCTGTTTGAAGCATCTCTTCAATTTTTGTTCCTTCTTCTACTATTAATGAATATACAGATATATGTTCTGGTACTTTTGTACCATCTATTTCTTTATCTAAATTTGTAACCATCTCCAAACTATCTTTCAAATCCTGAAGTGTTTGATTTGGTAATCCTAACATTAAATCAACATTTATATTTTCAAAACCAACCTCTCTAGCCCAAGTATATGTACTTTTAAATTGAGAAAAATTATGAATTCTGCCTATCTCTTTTTCAACAACCTATCTTGTGTACTTTGTAGGCCAATACTAATACGGTTAAATCCACAACTTTTATACAATTGTAGATTATTTTTTGTTACTGTTCCTGGATTAACCTCAATTGTTATTTCTATATTTTCCCTTTCCTTATCTTGTATATTTGCTACTTTATATATTTGATTTAAAACTTGCTCTATTAGCTCTGGTTTTAATACAGAAGGTGTCCCTCCTCCAAAATATATTGTTGTAATTTTATTTTTTTGCAAAATTTCTTTATTTTGTGCTATTTCTTCCTTCAATTTTTTCTATATATTTTTCTTGCATGTCCATTTTATTTGCATAAGAAATAAAATCACAATAATAGCATTTACTTTTACAAAATGGAAAATGTACATAAATTCCTAATTCCACTATATCATATCCTTTTTCTTACTCATTTGCTAATTCTATAATTTTTTTCAACCTATAATTTACCCCTGATTTCCCTAAAGTACTACTCAATTTTTGCCCTAATTCAATCAAAGAAGCATCTGGATATTCTAGTCTTAGCAATGCAATTTCTTTTAAATTATCATCTAATTTACTAAATTTATTTTCTTTTTGTAACTTTCTAATAGCTTCTATTTGTTCAACTGACGCATTAATTGTTTTATTTAAATTTGCAGTTTGACAATTAACTAGTCTATTAACCTTTCCATTCATACCCTTTTTACACGTATATCTTCGAATTCTAAAACAGCCTTGTTAGCACCTAATAAAGCTAAAAACTTTGCTATTTCTTCCCCATCCTTTAAATAGATTGAATTTTTGTTTTCTTGCTCCAATTTTTTTTATATTAATATAAAATTCTATTAATAAATTTTCTATATAATGCAAATTAACTACATTTGATAAATTGATTTCTAAATGATATTTATTCTCTGGATTATTTATTGAACCAGCACCTAAAAAATGTTCCTCTTATTATAGCTTTTTTTTTCAAATTCATTTAATTTTTTTCTTGAATTTTGATTTCAATATTTTCATTCTCAAATTTAATCAATTCTGAAAAATTTTTAATTTCAATATTATCAACATCTATTATTTCACTTTTTTTTTAAATGAAATTACAAAATTTTTTCCTTCAATACCAATACTATGATTAATATCTAAATTTTTTAATAACTTCGAAAATCTATTTATATTATACTCACTCTCAGTTGTATAACGAATTATTTTCTCATTTATCACACTTGTATTTTTAGAAATAAAATATCCTAATAATTCATATTTTATTTCATTTTTTCGTGTAAGGTTATTTATTTTACTCAATTCTTCTTTTACATCAGATGAAAAAGACATAATTTTCACCTTCCTTTATCTTAAATTTAATTGTGTAATAATAATTCTATCATTATCAAATAAATCTTTTTTTTTGAATATGTATTTTCAAATTTTTCTTCATTTTCTATTAATTCTATTACATCAATTTTTTTGGTCAAATCCAATTTCTAAACACAAAAATCCATGATATTTTAAATACTCATATGAATTTTTAATTATCTTTCTATAAAAATCTAGTCCATCTAATCCACCATCTAAAGCCATATATGGCTCTTTTCTTACTTGTTCATCTAATGTTTCAATTACATTTCTTTTTTATATATGGAGGGTTTGATACAATAATATCATATTTTTCTTCTGATATATTAGTAAATAAATCAGAAGAAATAAATGTAATCCTGTTTTCTACTTCATTTATTTTTGCATTTTTCTTTGCAATTTCTAATGCTTTATTACTAATATCTGTTGCAGTTATTTCACTTTCTGTTAAATATTTTGCAAGAGAAACTGCAATTGCTCCACTCCCTGTGCACAAATCCAATATTTTAGGATTTTTAATTCTTTTTGCAATATTTATTACTTCTTCTACAAGTATTTCTGTATCCTGCCTTGGAATTAGGACATTTTCGTTTATATAAAAATTTAACTTCATAAATTCTCTTTGATGTGTGATATGTTCTAAAAGGTACACCTGCTCTCAATTTTGATATTCCTACAAAATATCTTTCTTCATCTTCTTTGCTTATTTGGTTTAAATCATTTACTATGATGTATTGTCTTGTTTGTTTCAAAACATATTGCATTAATAATCTTGATTTTAATTTTGGAGATTCTATATTAGAATTTTTAAGTTCTATCATTCCTTTTTTATCGCATCCATTATTGTCATATCTTGTCCCTCTCATTTCCGTAGCTCTAATCTAATTAAAAATCTTTCAACTATATTTTAATCTTCAATCTGACGTTTTTCCTTTATAATTTTACCATTTATTTGGCTTATTTTCAAGCTTTTAACACATCAAAAAAATCCATACTTTAATTTGAATGAAACAAATATTAAACAATATATTGTTTCAATACTATTAAAATTGGATTTTCTATTTTTATTTATACTTGATTAAACTTTCTAGTGTTTATACCACTATGCTTTTTTCATTCTGTTTTAAACTTTTATCTATTTTCTCCTTCAGGCTTAAATTCTGCTGAACTATTTAATTTATTGCTTTGTTTTTCTATTTGAATTGGTACTGGACATTTTTCTAAAGAATATCTTTCTGCATATTTATTATATAGTTTAACATCTTCAACATGTCTTTCTATAATTCTATCAATCAAATCTTTATATGCTACTGAAATATATTCTTTTTTTCTTCTTCTCTAGTAACATCTCTAGTATTTGTACTCATTACAAATTCTACAAATTTTTGAATGTCTAGATTTTGACTATATACATCATAACTTAAATAATTATTTCCTTTTTCTAATTTTACGTCTCGTAAAATTTGTTCTTTCATCTGAATATAACTTTTAATTTCTTCACAATTATATATACTATTACCCTCTCTATCTGTCTTTTTCAATTGACTATCTATAATTGACTTTAAGTTTTTAAAACCATTATCTAGACGATGACTATAACAAAATCTAGCATTTTGATCTCTTCCTTGTTTTATTAAATCAAATACATTTTTACATTCATTTATATAATTTGCTCTTTCTCTATCTTCATCTTCTATACCATTCTCAATTTGTCTTTCAATATCATCATTTTGTGTATCTTCTAACATTTTTTTTTATATCAATTGCTATTGATTTCTCTTTTAATCTAAAATATTTTTCCATTTCTGTTGTCTCTTCTGGAAAACCAACAATCATTTTAGGATCAATTTCTTTATCTATATTATTATATTCTAAATATTTTTTAATTCTCATAGCATCTGAAATGGATATTTTAGTATCTTCCCTCTTTTTATATTGTGAAACCATATTAGTTATAATTAATCTTCTTCTACATGCAAGAATTACCTCTAAACTATCCTCACGTCTTAATTCATCTATATATTTTCCTCTCTCAAAATTTTCTTGTTGTTCATCTGATAATTCTTTTTTTAGCAGTATTAGTCATCATTTTTCTTTTTGTATTTTCTTTCATTCTACTACTAATTTTCTCTCTACTTGTCTGTAAATCCATCATTAAATTAGGATTTTATATTTTTAGATTTCATAATTCCGTCTTTTTCAATTGTCTTATAAGTTCTTTCTAAAAATTGTTCTCCTTCTTCATCTCTAGTAATAATATCTATCCCTTCATTTGTATAAACAAATGGAACCCTATTTTTTATACAATCTTGATTTAATTTATCACAGTAATTGTATACATTTTCTCCTTTTGCATTTCTTTTTAATTGTGATAATAACAAATCTCTTATTGTCTTTGCATCTTCTTTAATTTGACTATCTTTTTCTTTCTAGTTTTATCATTCCCAACACAACTTGATATGGTATTTGCTCTCCATTATTTTCTTCCAAATTATACTTTAAAATAAACAAGGCTACATTTTGTAAAGTATCTTCATCTTCATGTAATTTAACTATAATATCAGTATTCTCATTATCTATTACTGACTTATCATATTTTATTACTCTTCCTTCTTTTCCTTTTTTTTCTCTTTTTTGTATCTCTTCCATACTTTCTCCTTACTGTAAAACATTCTTACATATATAACTATATATCATAATCACCTTTTTAGCAATATTATTTTTTAACATTTGTTAATATTTTCTTAAATTTTCGTTACAGCTCAGTAAAAAAATATATGATTGCAATAGGCAGGCTGTCAAATTATAAATATTATTATTAACTGACAATACTATATTTTTAAGTTATTCCTCCTTAATCTCTCCTGCTAACTTATTAATTGCTTTTGTTTCTATCCTTGAAACATATGAACGTGAAATCCCCATCATTTTAGCAATTTCATGCTGTGTTTTAGGCTTATGACCACCTAAACCAAATCTCAATTCTATAATTGTTTTTTCTCTATCTTTTAATATTTCTCCCATCTTTTGATATAATTTTTTAATTTTCATTTTTAAATCAACTTCATCTTCAATATTTCTCTCATTATTTTCCAAAACCTCTTGTAATGTCACAACATTATCGTCTTTGTCCTTTCCTATTGGTTCATTTAAATATACTTCTGCATTTAATTTCTTAGTTGCTCTTAAATGCATTAATATTTCATTATCTATACATCTTGAAACATATGTACTCAATTTTGATCCTTTTTCTAAATTGTAACTATTTATCCCCTTTATTAATCCGATAGTTCCAATTGATATTAAATCATCTTGTTCAACTTTTGTATTAGAATATTTTTTAACAACATGAGCTACCAATCTTAAGTTTCTCTCTATTAAAACATTTCTAGCTTCCTCATCTCCATTTTTCATTTGTTTCAAATATATTCTTTTCTTCTTCACTTGTTAATGGTTCTGGGAATAAGTTACTACTTGATATATACCCAACTACAAATACAGCTGTTTTTAAAAATTGAATAAGTCCAAATATTCCCATGCTAAAAAGTGCCTCAACCATAAATGCACCTCCAATTCTTCTATACAAAAATTATATGTATAGAAAATTGAAAAGTGCATGACCTACAATTTTATTTTAATATTATATTCATAGTATAAACAATATGAATGAAAATATTTTATCATATTTAAAATAAAAAATCAATTTTTAAAAAAGTTTAATAAATTAAGAATATTAAATGAAAAAATGAGATAAAATAATATAAATAATATTTAATTAATTTTTAAAATAATTATTTTACTTGCTAACTATTTTCTTTTATGCTAAACTATAATTAATCTAAATAAGTTATTAATTTACCCTGCATAGTGCGTGTAGACAGAATTTTTAGAACCTACAAGTTTATAAAGGGGCCAATCTCGAAAATACGGCGTGCATGCTCACACGATTTAGTAGTGAGAAGCCCATGAGTATTTTGGTAGGCACCCACCTGTTTTTCGGAGCAGGTCCTTAAAAATTCAGACATCTTACGGCTAAAGCGGGGATTTTTGTTTTATAAACTCATATAGAATTTTTGCAAAATCCATTGAATTTTGCAAAATGTTTAAATCTCATATAATAAAAAGTCCACACATTCTAAAATTAAAAATCTTTTAAAATATGTGGAATTTATTTATTTTCTAATGAAAATTTTATAACAATCGCTTTCTGGATCATTATAGAGTTTAAAACCAAACATATTGAACAAATAAGCCATTCTAAATGATATATCTGCTTCATATATCTCGTTATCAAACATTATAGCATTTTCGGTAATATACAAATGATAATCGCGTGCATCTAAAAAATCTTCAGGACAAGTTCCAGCTGCAAAATGCAATGCATCATACAGTGCATATCCTAGCCCTTCAATTATCCTCTTGTCTTTTTCACAGGTAATATCGAAACCTGCTTCTTCAGCCTTTTTCCGAAAAAAAATTCTACATCTGTCATATCCTTTTTCCTCCTATTATAAATCAATTGATTTGTTGTTATATATATATTATCATCTACTAATAGATGGAGTTGTCTTAAATAAATAAAATACTTTAATTTAAATCATTTTAACATAATTATGTAAATTAGTTGATTCATCTTCTAATGCAATCTCTGCTTTACCTCCACCAAATAATTCTTTAAAAACTTCCCCAAAGTTTCGATTTATAATTTCAAATCTTAATCTTTAAATTTTTTTTCATTGTTTCTAAGTTATATCTGAAATCATATTTTTAATTTTGACATTGTATTTTCTAAATCTAGCCTTTGTTCGCACATAAAGTCATATCTATTCTTTTTAAATTTTATATTCCTCAATTGAATCAACATTTACGCTTCCTAAATCTCTTATGTCTTGTCTTAAGTTATTTACTCTTTTTTGAGTAAGTGCAACATTTTCTGGCCTTTTATAATTGCCTTTTGCATTTGGTGTTAATTCATATTCCTCCCATAAATTGTTTACTAAAGAATTTAAATCTTCTTCCGTTTTATTTTTCTTAATATCAATTCTAACAATTTGTGCTTTCAAATCCTCTATTATCTTAAATTCTTCTTCTTGTAATTCCTCTTGTTTCTTTATTCTTTCCGAAATATTTGTTTTTTCTTGTTTTAACTTTTCTATATCTATACTGCTATTTGAAACTTTTTTCTTTTATTTCTTTTATTTTTTCATTATTTTTTATTAATTTCGGTATTTAGTTTTTCTATTTTTAATTTAATTTTGTATTCTATCTTTTTTGTTTTTTATATTAAGATTATTATTTTCAATCTCTTTTTCAATCAAATTTTGTATTTCATTAATAGAATTTTCACTTTCATCAAATGATGAAACTGAGATTTTTAAGTTTGTAATGTCAAAATTAAGATCATCAACTATTTATTTATTTCCTTGTTTTTTTCTGTATAATTAGAAATTTCTTTTTGTAATTCTTCGTTTTCTCTTTTTATCTTTTCTAATTTTATTTTATTTTGTTCAATAAATTTTTGAATTTCTTCTTTTTGCAAGTTGTTCTAAATTTTTTTTGTTTAATTTTGCAATTTATGTAATCTTAGCTTTTCTGCATTTTCATTTATTGATTCTAATTTTTTGTTTTTCGACATTATATTTTATATCTATAGTTTGTGATTCGCTTTCTAATTCTTTTAATCCCATATTATTTAAAATTCTTTTTTTTTTGTTGTTCTTTTTGAACACTTTCTATTTTTTTCTTAATTGATTTAATTTCTTCTTTTAATTCTTCAATTTCTTTTTCTCTACCCAAAATATCTAGTAGTCTTTTAGGTACAGATCCTCCTGAATTGCACCTGATGGATTTATAATGTCTCCTTCAAGTAAAGTTACTATTTAAATGAATAATTATTTTCTTTTTGCAAGTTCAACACCTAAATCCATATTTTCTACAATAACAGTTCTACCTAACAAACTCAAAAATATATATTTTCATATAATTTATCGTACTCTATTAAATCTGATGCAACTCCAATTGCTTTATCTATTTTTTTTATTTTTTCAATCTTTTTGCCCTTAACTGAAGATATAGGCAAAAACGATGCTCTTCCCAAATTATTTTTTCTTAAATAATCTATTAGCTTTTTAGCATCTTCTTCTGAATTTATTACAATATTTTGAAGACTAGCTCCTAATGACATTTCAATAGCAATTTGCATATTTTTAGGTACTGTAATTAAATTAGCTACAGCTCCATGTACTTTTCCATTCATATTAGCTAATAGATTTTTATCATTTAAAATACTTTTTACACTTTTTATATAGCCTTCTTTTTCTCTTTCAGTCTCTTCTAAAAATTTACATCTACTATCTTTTATTTGATTTTCTTGCATTAGGTTATTTATTTTCAAATCATATATTTTTATTTCTTTTTCAATAGATTGTTTTTCTTTTAAAATATTTTGTATTTTTTCTTGTATTTCATTTCTATCTTTTTTACTTTTTTCAAATTCTTTAACACTTTCTTCTTTCTTAAAGCTTGTATTATCTAATTCAGAAATATTAGAATTTATTTCATTATCAATCTGTGTTCTTCTTTTTTCAATATTTGAAGTGTTCGCATTTTGAGTGTTAGTATCTGACTCTATCTCATACTTTTCATCTATATTATCTTCTAGCTTTCTTTTTAATGATTCAATATGTAACTGTTCATCTGATAAATTTTTTAATATTTCATCTAGTTTTTCTTGTTTTTCATTAAGCTCATTCTCGAATTTTTTTCTATTTTCTTTTAAACTATTTTTCTTATCAATTTTTTCGTCTATTTCCTGTTTTGACTTTTTAATTTTTTCATTTGTTTCACTTATTTCTTTATTATAACTTTCAATATTTTCGCTATTATTTTGAATTTTAGCTTTAGCAACATTTATATCAGAATTTAATTTTTCTATTTGTTTTTCACTTTCAAAACCAATATTTTGTGTATTTTCTATTTTAATAGTTATTTCATCTAAATTGTCTTTTAATTCCTCTTTTTAATAATTTTATTCTTTCAATTTTGCCTTCTTCTAAATTACAATTTGATTGTAAAATTTCTGTATTTTCTATAATCTCTTTAAGTTCTGATTTATATTTTTCAATATTAAAATAAAACAAACCCACTTCAATATTTTTAAGTTCCTCTTTCAAATTCAAAAATTTTCTTGCCTTATCTGCTTGTATTTTAAGTGGTTCTATATTTGCCTCTATTTCAGTTAAAATATCATTAATTCTAAGTAAATTTAGTTTAGTATGTTCTAATTTTTTTTCAGATTCTTCTTTTCTTGTCTTAAACTTTACAATTCCTGCCGCTTCTTCAAATACATTTCTTCTATCTTCTGACTTGTTACTTAATATCTCATCAATTTTTCCTTGACCAATTATAGAATACCCATCTTTTCCGATTCCCGTATCCATAAACAATTCAAGAACATCTTTTTAATTCTGGTAACCGTAACTTCCGTATATTCAATTGGCAATTTTCCATCACTATTATCAAATACTAAAGAAGCCTCTGCAAAACCCAAAGACTTTCTATTTTGAGTACCAGCAAAGATAACATCTAATGACTTCGCTCCCCTTAGGGATTTCATACTTTGCTCCCCTAGCACCCATCTAATTGCATCAGAAATATTACTTTTTTCCTGACCCATTTGGTCCAATAACACTTGTAATACCTGGCATTAGTTCTAATATTGTTTTATCTGCAAAGGATTTAAATCCTTGTAACTCTAATCTTTTAAATACATTTTTTCACCCGGGATAAAGGGACGTTCCTTCTTTTTCCCTTTTTGAGGGAATTTGGGACAGTCCTTTCCATTTTTCTCAAGTTTTGTTTTTTTACATTTTACTATATAAAACAACAAAAAGCAAGAAAATTTTTCTTGCTTTTTGTTTTATCAGTAATTCTATAATTCGACCACATCATCTAAAAAAATCCCTTGACACCAATAGCCTTTTGGAATATACTAGACACATAAAATAAGTTTATAGATATATCTTTCAAAAATCTAAATATACAATACGCTAAACTATAATTTAGCATTATATATTAGGAGGCTATTTAATGAACAATTTAATAGAAATTAGATGGCATGGTAGAGGTGGACAAGGAGCAAAAACAGCTTCACTTTTATTAGCTGATGCCGCATTCAATACTGGTAAATATATACAAGGATTTCCTGAATATGGACCTGAAAGAATGGGTGCCCCTATCACTGCTTATAACAGAATTAGTGACAACCTTATAACAGTTCATAGTAACATTTATGAACCAGATTATGTTGTAGTTGTTGATGACACACTTTTAGAAACTGTTCCAGTAACAGCTGGTTTAAAAGAAACAGGTGCAATTGTTATTAATACAACAAAATCTCCAGAATATTTAAAAAAAGTTTTAAACGGTTATTCTGGAAACATTTATACAATTGATGCAAGAAAAATATCAATAGAAGCTTTAGGAAGATACTTCCCAAATACTCCTATGCTTGCTGCAATTGTCAAAGTTAGTGGAGTTATGACTGATGAAGCATTTTTTAGCTGATATGCAAGGTTCTTTTAAACACAAATTTGCTAAAAAACCAGAAGTTATTGAAGGAAATATGAAAGCATTAGAAATGGCTTTAAAAGAAATTAAAAAAATCTAACAAATTTCAACCAATGGGGACGTTGTTAAATTGGTTGAAATTATTATATATTATTTTAAGTATTTATTATTTATATCAACCAATTTAACAACGTCCCCATTGGTTGAAAGAAAGGTTTAAATTATGACAAATATAGATAAAACAACACCAATGGAAGATTTAACAATTGGTGGAAATATTTACGAAGCAGGAAATGCTAGAGAGTTTAAAACTGGCGATTGGAGAAGTGTTAAACCTGTATGGATAGAGGAAAAATGTACACAATGTGGCTTGTGTTTCCCTGTTTGTCCAGATAACAGTATTCCTGTTTGCAAAGATTCTTTAAAAAGATCTGATTTTAATTATGATTATTGCAAAGGCTGTGGCGTATGTGCCAAAGTATGTCCTTTCGGAGCTATAGAAATGAAGGAAGAAGGTGTTGATTAATGAGTATTAGAGAAAGATTAAGTGGTAACGAGGCTGTTGCTACTGCAATGAAACAAATAAATCCTGATGTTGTTGCTGCATTCCCTATTACACCATCAACAGAAATTCCTCAATATTTCTCAACATTTGTAGCTAATGGAACTGTTGACACAGAATTTGTTGCTGTTGAAAGTGAGCATAGTGCTATGAGTGCATGTATTGGTGCAGAAGCAGCTGGTGCTAGAGCTATGACTGCAACATCTGCTAATGGTTTATCTTTAATGTGGGAAATGATTTATATTGCATCTAGTTTAAGACTTCCAATTGTTTTAAACTTAGTAAACAGAGCTGTATCTGGTCCACTTAACATTCATAATGATCATTCTGATGCAATGGGTGTTAGAGATGCTGGATGGATAATGCTATTTTCTGAAAATAATCAAGAGGCATATGATAACAACTTAATGGCTCACAAAATTGCAGAAAATAAAGATGTTCAACTTCCAATTATGCTATGTCAAGATGGTTTTATTACATCACACTCAATTGAAAATATAGAATTAGAAAATGATGAAGAAGTTAAAAAATTCGTTGGTGAATATCACCCTGAACATTATTTATTAAATAAAAAAGAGCCTATAGCTGTTGGTCCTCTTGATTTACAAGCATATTTATTTGAGCATAAAGCTCAACAAGCTGAAGCTATGAAAGCCGCAAAAAATGTAATTTTAGATGTTGCAAAAGATTTTGAAAAATGGACTGGTAGACATTATGATTTATTTGAACAATACAAATTAGATGATGCCGAAATAGCTATAATTTGTATGAATTCAACAGCTGGAACAACAAAAGCCGTTGTAGATGAACTAAGAAAAAATGGAATAAAAGCCGGTTTATTAAAAATCAGAGTTTACAGACCATTCCCTGGTGAAGAAGTTTCAAAAGCCTTATCACATTTAAAAGCAATTGCCGTATTAGATAAATCTGATTCTCTAAATGGTATTGGTGGAGCATTATTTGAAGACGTATCATCTAGCATGTATGTTTCAAATAATTATGTTCCAATGGTCAACTACATTTATGGAATTGGTGGTAGAGATACAACAACAAATGATATAAAATCAGTTTACTCTGATTTACAAATTATTGGAAAAGATGGAAAAGTAAATCAGCCTTATAGATATTTAGGTTTAAGAAGGGAGGCAAAATAATTATGGCATACAATTTAAAAGAAATAGTAGCAAATAAACCTTCAAGATTCACAGAAGGTCATAGAATGTGTGCTGGATGTGGTGCTCCAGTTGTTGCAAGACACATTTTAAGAGCTTTAAAAGAAGAGGACCATGCAGTTATATCAACAGCAACAGGTTGTATGGAAGTATCAACATTTATTTATCCTTATACTGCTTGGACTGATTCATTTATACACACAGCTTTTTTGAAAACACTGCAGCAACATTATCTGGTGTAGAAGCTGCTTATAAATCACTAAAAAAACAAAGTAAATTGCCAAATGATGAACATACAAAATTCATTGCATTTGGTGGAGATGGTGGAACATATGATATAGGTTTACAATCTTTGTCTGGTGCAATGGAAAGAGGTCATGACATGGTATATGTATGTTATGACAATGGTGCATATATGAACACAGGAATCCAACGTTCATCAGCAACACCACATTTTGCAGATACTACGACTTCTCCTGCTGGAAAAGTTATTCCTGGCAAAATGCAACAAAGAAAAAGATTTAACAGAAATTATGGTTGGACATCATCTACCATATGTTGCACAAACAATTGCAATAAATAATATGAAAGATTTATACGAAAAAAGCTGAAAAAGCAATATATACAGAAGGGCCATGTTTCTTAAATGTTATGGCACCTTGTCCAAGAGGTTGGGGCTATCCAACAGAAGACTTAATGAAAATTAATAAACTAGCAGTAGAAACATGCTATTGGCCACTATATGAAGTAATAGACGGAAAATACATTGTAAATTACAAACCAGCAAATAAACTTCCAATAGAAGAATTTTTAAGACCACAAAAAAGATTTAAACACATGTTTAAACCTGGTAATGAATGGATGATAGAAGAATTCCAAAAAAAGAAGTAGATAAAAGATGGGAACAATTACTAAAATTAGAAGAGAAGGAATAAAGGGACGTTCCTTCTTTTTCCCTTTTTAAGGGAAAAAGGGACACTCTTTCTATAATCTTGAATATCAATCAAAACTAGCATAATAACATTTGCACTCTTTAGAGTTTTTTTTACATTTATTTGTTTATGTGTTAAATTTGCTAAAGCAAATTTTTTATAGCATTTTCAATAATAATTTGTGCAAACTTTCCAATATATTAATCATTTTATTAACAAATTTTACATTTCATTATATTATAAATTCTATTCTTTCCTATATGTAAATATTCTATTATTAAGGTATTTGTTATATTACAACATTTTTTAAATTCTAAAATCAATAGTCGTAACAAATATTTATCACTTTTAATATCATCTAATGTAACATTATACTTCTTACAAAACTCATTTTTAATTTTATCCATATTTTTAACAATATTTTTCTTTACTATCTTTTATATCAAATATACCTTCTTCTGAAAAATTTTCATGAATATTATAAAATATTTTCATATAATCAATTGAATTAAATACCAACTTTACTATATCATTATCAACTATATTTTTTTCATAATTAATATATGATGAATATTTATATTCATTTTCTTTTTTACAATATTGGCTTTTATAGGATTTCTATGTATAGAAACAAATGTATTTAGCAAATGTTTTTGGTCCAAAATTTCATGGGTATAATATCTATTTCTAAATACATACCCCCACCCTATCTTCACTTTTGTTAAAGAAAATACCATAAGTGGTATTAATTTTACTCATTATTTGAGATAATTGTTTAATTTGTTCTGTATACACTAAAAAATGAGCATGATTATCCATTATACAAAATGCTAAAATTTTTGTTTCTTTATAATCCTTTAAGTTTTTCCAAAGAAGTCTTAAATAATATTTTTTATATTGTTCTTTTGAAAAATATATTCTTTTTTTTATACCTTGTACTATAACATGAATATATTGTGAAGTTATACTTTCTCTTGAATTTCTCGGCATTATTCCACCTTTCTACACAAGTTATATATTTTTATATTTCAATTTAGTTTTTGGAAAATTCATTTACTCAAGTTAAAAAAAATAACTATTATAAATGATAGATCTAAAATAATTACTAATATGAATTTTAATATTCTAAATAATCTTCTAATAAAATTTTTGAAAAAATCAATATATTAATTAAGCACTGTCCCTTTTTCCCTTAAAAAGGGAAAAAGAAGGAACGTCCCCTTCTCCCTATTCTTCTTCTGGTGCTCCAACTGGGCAAACTCCTGCACATGTTCCACATGATATACATGCTGATGCATCTATTTCAAATTTAGTATCGCCTTGTGATATGCAACCTACTGGACATTCAGCTGCACAAGCTCCACATGAAATACATTTATCTGTTATTTTATATGCCATTTTTCTCACCTCCTACAACTCTATAATACATACTATTTTAAAATTTTTCTGTATTTTTTTCATCTTCTTGTTCTAATTTTTCTAATTCTTCAAGTTCTTTTTTATGTTCTATTTCTTCTTCATCTAGTTGTTCTTTTGTTGCATCTTTTATAATTTCTAAATCTTTTGCATCAAATTTTTTATAAATATAACCATCTTCTGTTTTTAATTTTACTCTTACTCTCTTTTTAAAATCTCAACATTATCGACTTCGCCTTCGCCATCTACTGTCTTTACTATTGCTCCAACATTTGGTAAATGTTTTAATTTTTCTTCATATACTGAATTTTCATATTTTAAGCAACACATTAACCTACCACAATTTCCAGATATTTTTGATGGATTTAATGATAAATTTTGTTCTTTAGCCATTTTTATTGATACTGTTTCAAAATCACTTAAAAATGAGCAACAACATAACTCTCTACCACATATACCATTTCCACCTATTCTTTTAACTTCGTCTCTTACTCCCATTTGTCTTAATTCTATTCTAGTTCTATACACAGCAGCCAAATCTCTTACCAAATCTCTAAAATCTACTCTTCCATCGGCTGTAAAGTAAAATAAAATTTTACTATTATCAAATTTACATTCTACTTCTGTTAATGTCATATTTAACTTATGCTCTTTTATTTTTTGTTTGCATATATCAAATGCTTCTTTTTTCTATTTTTCTGCATTCATCATATCTTTTTATATCTTTATTATTTGCAATCCTAACTACCTTTTTTAAAGGAGCAACTATTTTATCATCTTCTACAAGGCGATTTGGAATTAAAACTTCTGCTAATTCCTCTCCTTGTGAAGTTTCTACAACTACTTTGTCTCCCTTTTTTACTTTTAATCCTTTTGGATTAAAGAAATATATCTTTCCCAATTTTTTAAATCGTATTCCTATTATATTTTTCAAAACTACTATCCTTTCTAAAATATTATAAATATTATAGTCATTACAATATTCTTTAAAACATTATATTAATATTTATTACTGCTTTTATATTTTACATTATTTAATAAATTACAATCTCAATTTTTTTTGCTAACTAACATTTTATTAATTAGCAATGATAATTTATTATTTATTAATTTTTCCTGTATACATTTTAGTTTACTGTCTCCCAAATTTTGAATAACATATTATCAATACTCATATCGTAATTTGCATTTGCGGCTAACCTTTTTTTTGTTTGCTCTACAATTTCTATCGTTTGTGCATATTTATTTGATGTTTTAGCAATATTCATTAAAATTACTTCCACATAATCCCAAATTTCCGTTTTATCATCCTTACTCGAATATAAAAATTCAGCTTTATTAACTAAATCAACAACATCCATTTTTTCTAATCCATATATAAGATTTTCTATTTTCTCATATTGTTCTTGTTTATCTTTTAACTCTATTGCCTTTCCTATACTTCCTTGAAAAGCTTTTATCATAATTTGACTATTTATTTTAATTTGATAATTCTTCTAAATACTTTAAGATTTCCTCTTCACTAATTTCTTCAAAATGTAATATCATACATCTTGATTTTATTGTGCTTAAAAAAGCATTTTCATTCGCCCCCACCAATATTATTGTTACATATTCTGGTGGCTCCTCTAATGTTTTTAATAAACAGTTTTGAGCCTCCACTGTCATTTTATCACTATCATTTATAATATAAACTTTTCTTTGTGATATAATTGGTTTCTCAGAGACTCTTTTTTGAAATTCTCTAATTTGTTCTATTTTTATACTATTTCCATCTGGTTCTATAATAGAAAAATCTGGACTATTTTCTGTATCAAATTCTATACATGATTTACACACACCACAGTATTTATCTTCTGATGTACACAATATCATCTTTGCAAATTCTTTTGCTATCATTTTTTTCCAATTCCCTGTGTACCTAAAAACAAATAACTATGTGATATATTTCCAATTTTTATAGAATTTGTTAATTGCTCCGTTATTTTTTTGTTTCCTAATATTTGTTCAAACATCCTTTTCTCCTCAAAAGACTATTTTTTTTCCAAATAAGTTCAATGGCCAAATACGAATCCATACTTTACTTTCTATTTTCTTTAAAGGAATACATCCAAATGATCTACAGTCTGTACTATGACTTCTATTGTCTCCCATTGCAAATACACAATTTTCTGGTACTACAAAATCATCAAATCCTACTCCTAATACATCAGTCACAATTCCACTTTGTAAGTAATCTTCTTGTAATTCCTCTCCATTTATATATACTTTTGCCATCTTTTATTTGAACATGTTCTCCTGGTAATCCAATTACTCTTTTAATATAACTATCTTTTTTTATTTCTAATACATAATATGTAAATTTTCCCCATAAACTAGTTGGTCCATTTTCATATTTTGCAACTGGATTTGATTGATCAATTTCACTTGCAGTATATGATTTTTTACTTGGGGCCTCAAAAGTTATTATATCTCCTCTTTCTGGCATTTTTCCTATTGTCCTTCCCCATCTGTTTAGCCATAATCTTTGGTCTTGTATTAATGTTGGCTTCATTGAAACTTGTTGTACAATTGTTGGTGTTCCTATAAAATATCTAAATAGTAATGCTAATACAATAGCTATTACTATACAATAAATCCAATCTAATATATCTTTTATTTTTTCACTCATTTGTATATCACCTAATTCTTTCTTTTTTATATATTTTACATTATACATTAATTTTGAACAATTATCAATAAATATACATCATAAATTTCATTTTTTCATACTATTTTTGTGTTCATTATAGGTCTATTGCAATATATTTATATTATGGGAAATTCGGAGAACTTTCCTATAATACAAAAAATAGAATTTATAATCCTAGTTTGTTTATCATTACTTGATTCTAATTTTTTCTATTATATTTTTAAAATTTTTTTGACAATTTTAGACACAAAAAACGGAACAAATTGTCTACGTCCCCTTTGTTCTTTTCCTTGCTCTTTTTCTTTGTTCTTTTCCTTTGTTCGTTTCCTTTGTTCCATCCCAATTGTGCAAAAAACGGGGCAAATTCGCCTCGTTTCAACTGTTTTCATTGTTTTTTATTGTTTCGTAGGAATCCTAATAACAACTTCTGTTCCTTCTCCTACTTTACTCTTTATATCAATGCTTCCTCCATTTTTATCCAAAATTTCTTTAGCAATAGAAAGTCCTAAACCTGTACCTCCCATTTCACGAGAACGTGCTTTATCTACACGATAAAATCTTTCAAATATTCTAGATAAGTCTTCTTCTGGTATTCCAATTCCATTGTCAAAAATTTTTATATATGCATCATTATAAACAAATCCTACATAAATTTTTATTTCTCCACCTTCTGGTGTATATTTTATACTGTTTGTTAAAATATTTAAGACAACTCTTTCTATATCATATTTATCAGCATATACCAATGGAACATCTGCTGTTACAAAACAATTTACTTTATGTTGCTTTTTCTTAATTTCTATAGCTAACTTTTCTTGACATCTTTTTACTAATTCACCTAAGTCAAATGATTCTTTTTGTGTTTTTTTCTTATTACTGTCATATCTTGATAATGTTAATAAATCTGTTACTAATCTTGCCATTCTTCTTGATTCTGATGCAATTACATTTAAGAATTTCTGTTGTGTTTCTTCATCATATCCACCTTCTAGTAATGTATCTGCATATCCCATAATTGATGTTATTGGAGTCTTTAATTCATGTGATACATCTGCAATTAATTCTTTTTGCATATTATCCAATTTAACATGTTCTGTTATATCTTGTATAACTGCTATCACACCATCTGGTCTATCTTTTTCGTCTTTAAATGGTGCAAAAAATACTTTTACATATCTATCATCTACTTGAAATCTTTTTCTTCTGTTGATGTCCATGTTTCTAAATAAATAATCCTTTTCCATATTTATATCTAATTTAAATTTACCAAATATATCATCAAAAGTATTATCTTCTGGACTTATACTTAAAAACTTTTTTGCAGCTGGATTTATAAGTATAATTTCACCCTTCATGTTAAAAGCAATAATTCCGTCAGTCATATGAAGTAATATTGTTTCAATTTGATTTTTTTCTAGTTGAAACTTCACTTAACTTGTCCTTTAATTCTGATTTTTCATCACTTTTAATAAATTTATTTTTTGGACAAATCACAAATTTTTTTAAATACCTAGATATAATAATTGCAACAATTAAAAATACAATTATTGCCATAGATACCATAAATTTAGCATTTTTTTTGCATAGTTTCGACTTCTGTTAATAATTCTTGCACTTGTACAGAATTTGATATTAAATTTTTTATTTCCAATATTGAATTTAAATAATAAAAACCTAATGTTCCAATTATTATAAGTCCTGATATTACAGATACTAGAATGATTTTTGATTTTATATTTTTGACATTTTAAACTTATTCTAATTTAAAAAATTAAAAGAACAAATTAATGGCATTCATACTATTTATATCTTCTTAATTCTTTTTAAATTAGTCTCCTCCTATCTTTAACAAATTATATTTTCAATTTTTTTATTTCACTATAAATTTTATCTTCGACATCTGTTGTAGCAACTTTTAATGCATTTTTGCCCCATTTCACTTAACATATTTTTATTTAATACAATATTCTTAATTTCAAAATCCAAGTTTTTATCATTCAATTCATCATTTAATATAATTTTAGCCGCTTTTACTTTTTCCAAGACTTTTGCACTATATAATTGATGGTCATTACTTACATTTGGTAATGGTATCAAAATTGATGGCTTTCCTAAATTTGAAATTTCTGTAATTGTCATTGCTCCACTTCTAGCAACAATTAAATTTGAAACATTCATAAGTTCTTCCATGTTATATATATATGGTACTATTTTGGCATTGTCTATGTTATTAATATTAATATTATTATTTTCTAATCTTTCCTTTATAATATCATATTGTTTAGGACCAGTTGCCCACATAATTTGATAATCTTTGTTATTTTTATTTTTTAAAATACCTAAAATTGCATCATTTATTTTCTGAGCACCTTGACTTCCACCAAATATCAATATAATAGGTTTTGTTTCTTGTAACCCTGCTTTTTTATTATATCTAATTTTTCATTTATAGTATATTCTTTTTTTTCTTTATTTTAACTGGTGTACCTGTAAATACAACATTTTTAGCATGTTTTATTCTATTTTTTGCATCTTCAAAAGAAACTAAAATAGTATCAGTTTGTTTTGCAAGCATTGTTACTGCTTTTCCTGGGAAAGCATTGCTTTCATGCAATAATGTTGGGATTCCTAAATTATGTGCAGCTGAAATAGTAGCACCACAAATATATCCACCTGTTCCTATAACAATATCTGGTTTAAATTCTTTTATTATCTTTTTTGCTTCTCCATATCCTTTAAATGTTTTATACATTCTTTTTATATTTTCTATAGAAATTTTTTTGCTAATCCATATGCGTCAATTGTCTTTAATTCATATCCTGCTCTTGGAACCAAATCATTCTCCAATCCTCTTGTTGTACCTATAAAAATAATTTTTGAATTTTTTTCTTCTTCCTTTAATCTTGTTTGCAATAGCAAGACCTGGATTAATATGTCCAGCCGTACCTGCTGCAGCAATTATTACCTTCATAATTTTCTCCTCCTTGAAAATGGAAGAGGGAAAAGGGGACGTTCCTTAAAACTCCCTCCAAAATGGGAATAAGGGACACTCCTTATAAATACCCCAAACGTAAAATTCTTAAGGAGTGTCCCTTATTCCCATTTTGGAGGGAGTTTTAAGGAACGTCCCCTTTTCCCTCTTGTTCTCTTGCTCTCTTTTCATTTATTCTTTTGCTCCTGCTCTTGATATATTCAGCAATACTCCCATCTCACACAGTAATATAAATAATGCTGTTCCACCGGTAACTAAAAAACGGTAATGGCATTCCTGTTGCTGGCATTGATGAAGTAACTACTGCTACATTTATTACAACTTGTATTGTTACTAATGCTGTTATTCCTGTTGCAATTAGGCTTCCAAACATATCTGGTGCTTTCATTGCAATTAAAATTCCTCTCCATATAAAAATTGCAAATAATATAAGTACTACAACACAGCCTATAAATCCTAGTTCTTCAGCTAATATTGAAAATATAAAATCATTATGTGGCTCTGGTATATATAAATATTTTTGTTTACTATCTCCTAGCCCAACTCCAAACAATCCTCCAGAACCTATTGCATATAAACTTTGTATAACTTGCCACCCTTCATCTTTTGCATATTTCCATGGGTCTAAAAATGTTACAAATCTTTCTAGTCTATATGGTTCTATAGCTATAAGTGCTGCCAATCCTGGTATTCCAACTCCTAATCCTGTAAATAAAAAATGCTTAAACTTACATCCTGCAACAATCATCATAATTGATACAATTCCAATAATTACTATTGATGCACTAAGGTGTGGTTGTAATAATAATAGTCCTATAATTGGTATTAAAAAAACAAAATGTTTAATAAATCCTTTAAAATATTTATTTAATTCATCTCTGTTTTTAACTAAAATTCCTGCATAAAAAATAATCATTAAAATTTTAACTACTTCTGATGGTTGAAAAGATAATGTTTCCGTTATACCAATCCATCTTTTTTGATCCATTTACTTCTTTCCCCATAAATTTAACTGCTAATAATAATAATATAAATGATAACCACCAAGCATGTTTATAAAATTTTTGATAAAATCTATAATCTATTTTTGATATAATTGCCATTGCAATTAATCCCAAAATTGCAAATAATAATTGTTTAGAAAAATATGTATAACTATTGCCATAATCTGACAATGCAGATGGTGAACTTGCAGAAAGCACCATAACCAAACCAATTGTTAATAATAGCAATATTGTTATTACTAACGTAAAATCAATTGGGTTATTTAAGAAACTTGAAAAACTTTTTTCTTTTTTCTTTTTTGCCATTTAAAATCCTCCCAATAATTTGTTACTAGCCATTTTCCAATAAATATTTTTACATATCGTCTCCGACTAGTAACAATGAGTTCTATTTCTTTTGTATTTTTATATTATTTTTAATCCTATAAAGCACATTACTAAAGTAATTAAAGAAAATACTATTACAATCTTATTTTCTCTCCAACCTGATAATTCAAAATGATGATGTATTGGTGTCATTTTAAATATTCTATTACCTGTTTTTTGAAATATGCTACCTGTATTATAACAGATAATGTTTCTACTACTGGTATAAATGCTATAACTAATAATATTAATGGCATTTTTTAAATATAAAGCTATTCCTGATATAACTCCACCCAACATCAATGACCCTGTATCTCCCATAAATACTTTTTTGCTGGATGTAAATTAAACATCAAAAATCCTAAAGTAACTCCTATCACTATACTTCCAAAAATGAAACTTCATATATTCCATTACTTATTCCTATTACTGTTAAACATGTTATAATTATTGTTGATACACTTGATGATAGTCCATCTATTCCATCTGTTAAATTTATTGCATTTGTCGTTGCTAAAATAACTACAATTGCAAAAGGTATATATAGAAACATAGGCATTGTAATGTATTGTTTTAAAAATGGTATATATGTTTCTGTTCCAATTTTTAATCCATTTATTAAAAATAAAACATATATTACTGCTATAATAAGAAGCCCAAACATTTTATAACTTGGCTTTAAACCTTCCGTATTTTTTCAAAACCAATTTCTTAAAATCATCAATAAATCCAATCATTCCATATCCTATAGATATTAATAATAATGGCAATAATTTGTTACCTATTTCTCCATTTCCAGTCGCATGTAAATATATATATGTACCAGTAACTGAAATAATCATAGCAATTATCATGATTATTCCACCCATTGTTGGTGTTCCTTGCTTTTTTAAATGAGATGCTGGTCCTTCATTTCTTTCTATTTGACCTACTTTTAATTCTTTCTTAATATGGGAATAATGATTAGGCCACCAATTACTGATATCACAAAAGATATTAGTAATACTTTTATCTCAAAATCCAATTTAATCAAACCTTTCTTTCTGTCTTTTGTCTCTTATATTTTTATTTTTTACTTTTTTCATTTTTTTGCATTTCTGCTAATTTTTCTATATATTCTTTTACTATTTCTTTTTTCATGGAAAGGATGTTTTACTCCATTTATTTCTTGATATGTTTCATGTCCTTTTCCTGCTAAAATAACTAAATGATTTTTGTTAGCCATTTTTTTATTGCGTGTTGTATAGCTTCAGTTCTATCAAATATTATTTCATATTTGCCCTTTTTTTTCTTTAATCCCTCTTCTATTTGACTTATTATTTTTTGAGGATCTTCTGTTCTAGGATTATCAGTTGTAATTATTGTATAATCTGCAATTTTTCCTGATATTTCTCCCATAATTGGTCTTTTTTTCCAGAGTCTCTATCTCCACCACATCCAAATACACAAATAACTTTTCCTCTTGTATATGCTTTTTTTGTTGCTTGTAAAATACTTTGCATACTTTCTGGTGAATGTGCATAGTCAATCATAACAGTTAAATCTAATTTATTATCTACCATTTCTGATCTACCTGGTACTCTTACTTCTTCTAAAGCCTGTTTTATTGTTTCTGAATCAATTCCAAATTTTTGTGCTACACAAATAGCTGCCAAAAGAATTATAAACACTAAATCTTCCTGGAATTCCTGTTTTTATTCTTTCATTTCTATCTGTTATTTTTACTTTAAAATCAACATATGAATTTGTTATTGTTATATCTTTTGCAAGTACATTTGCAAAATTATCAATTCCATATGTTATTATATTACTATCTGGAAACAAATCTGGTATTTTAGCACTATGTAAGTCATCAGCATTTACTATCCCAGTTTTGCACATTTCAAATAATTTTAATTTTGAATTGAAATAGTCTTGCATATCCGGATGTTCTTTTTCACTTATATGATCTTCTGAAAAGTTTGTAAATAATACTATATCAAATTGACATCCCTCTACTCTGTGATGTTTTAAACTTTGTGATGAAACCTCCATTACAACAACCTCTACACCTTCATCAAGCATCATTTTAAAAATTTGTTGTAACTCTAAACTCTCTGGAGTTGTTCTATCACTATCTTTTATTTTTTACCATTACTATAAACTGCAATTGTTCCTATTAATCCAACTTTTTTACCTGATTTTTGTAAAATATCTTTTATCATATAAGTTGTTGTTGTTTTTCCTTTTGTTCCTGTAAGACCTATCAATTTAAATTTTGATGATGGGTCTCCATAAAAATTAGATGCACAAACTGCAAGTGCTATTCTTGTATCTTTTACCATTAAAATAGTTATACCTTCTGGTATTTTTAGTGATTTTAAATCACATCCTTCTTGAAGCATAACTACTGTTGCTCCATTTTCAATTGCTGATTCTACATATTGATGTCCATCTGTTGCAAATCCTTTTATTGCTACAAACATGTATCCTTCTTCTACTTTTTTTTTGAATTACTTTCAATTCCTTTGATTTCTAAGTCTAGGTTTCCTTTTGCTTTTACTCCTTCTACTCCTACTAATATTTTTTTAATTCCATTTAGAATCATCCCTTCAATTAATATGTGTTGGTAACAAAGTCTTGTTTCCAATTTTTTTATATTATATAACTATTTTTAAAATTTGTATAGCCTTTTTTCCCTAATAAATAATATTAAAATAATTTATTTTTATACCCAATTCTTTTTAAATCTCTTTAGAAATATCTTGATTGATTCTTTTTTCTCCATAACCACTTTTTGTATCTTTTATTTCCACATTACTATATGATGATAAATCTGCAATTCTTTTCTTAAAACTATTTTCTTTTTTAATCTTGAAAATACTATCTCTCCCTTTTGACATTCCCAGTTTATATTTTATATAAGCTAATTCTTTATTAAATTTTTGTACATACATATCAACTTTTTTCTTTACATTATTAACCGCTGTTTCATAACATTCTATCTCCATATCAATAAATGAACTATCCTGTGATTTTTTATCTTTAAATTCTAATATAACTTTATATAACGGATCTTCTTTAATCTTTCTATATTCTTTATCTATCATTTTTTGATCTTTTTCTGATAAATTCTGATAATCCTTATAAATAATGAGGATATTTTTTATATTCATTAATTGATCATATATCTTTTCTGCACCTATTATTTGATCAAGTATACTTAGCAAATTTATACACTGCTCTTCATCTATACCTAGCTGTTTTGAAACATTCCTTTTTATATTTCCTCTTGCCATTTTCATCATATTTTCTTCGCCAATTACATCTTCAAGTTTTCTTGTACAATCTGTTGTCACTCTATATGATTCAGCTTTTACTCCAGATTTTTCGCAAATCCAATTAGTCATGCCCTCATTTATTCCCTTACCAACACATGTACCATCATTTCGTATTTCCATAATCCCTGTTCCACATTTTATCCCTTGTATCTTTTTTCTCTAACTCTGATTTACAAAATATTGCATGTACAGCCTCATGAAGTATTACAAATTTTAAAAATTGATTATCATCTATTTTTTCTATAATCTTTTTACATCTAATGCCTCATCATCTACCAAATATAACGTTATTGATTTCTCTTGCATTCTAAAACATCCTGCTATATCATTTCTAGATTTATCTATATATACTTTATCTAAATTTTTGTTTAATCTCTTATTAACAAAATTTTTACCATAAGTTTTAATAAATAATTCATTATTACTCAATTTTTCCTCTACAAATTTTTCTAAATATTCTTTTATTACTGGTACTTCTATTTTTTCCATAATCCTTTATAATAGTAAAAACTATTCTCCTTTTTCATTTATATATCTTTTTCAAATTTGCCATTTTTGTAATACAGTACTGTATCTTCATCTGTAAAATATGGTAATAGTGCATTTGGCACATCTATCTTTTTTTCATTTCCTCCATATATTAATGTTGTGTATTCCTGTTCCTTTTTTTTTCTATTTTATATCTAGTACTTGAATCAATTTTTAAAATATCACTTTCTTCTATAAATCTTTGTTGAATATCTTTATACTCTTTAATTCCTACTAAACTATTAAAAAAAATCTTCTGTCATTTCATCTTCAATTACATATTCTCCATTTTTATATTTCAATACATAATCATTTTGAATTTTATCTTTTATATCTTCTGATATTTCTGTTTCTTCAAAAGTCACATTATTTTTTGTATCTTGTAATATTACTCCATTTGTACTCATATCAACAACTTGATACAATCTATCTTCTTTTCTATATTTTTCTAAATTATTATTTATATCCTGCTTGTCCAATCCATTTTCTCCTTTTTTCATTTATATTTTCTAAATAATTAGACAATTCTTTAATAAAACTTTGTACTATATTATTTTGCATTCTCTTTTTTCATTAATTCATTAACTAAATTTAAATTCAATAAGATTTAAAACTAGAAAAATTATATCTTATTTTCTTCATTTTTTCAATATTTTTTATTCAATTTCACTTTATTATATTTCACTAGAAAATTTTAAGATGATGTGGAAGTATATATCTTTAGGCTTCTACTCAGTTTTGATTTATAGCCTGTTCATTGCGTTCAAAAAAGGAAATCTAATATAAAAAATTGAGCCTCTTTCACTCAGGCTTAAAATGTATATATGTATCTGTTTTTTTATGATTTTTGAATGTGATTAGAGTAATATTAGAATTTCTTAAATAAATTTATGGAAAGAGTTCACGTCGAACGAAGTGAGGACTAAGTGGAAGGGTGCCATAAATTTGTTTTAGAAATTCTTATGTTACGTATTGAGCCGAAAAAATTATAAAAACATATAGGTATATAAATTTTTTCGTGAACACTCCTCAATTTTTTATTTAAGATTTTCTATTTTTCACTCCAATAAAGCGGCTATAAATCAAAACTGAGTAGAAGCCTAAAGATATATACTTCCACACCATCTTAAATTTTCCTAGTGAACTGCAACTTTACTTTCCCCTGTTGCATAATTTATATAAACCCCTGGTTGCACATTATACACAAAAACATTAAAACTCACACCATTTCCATTATCTTCTACAGAATAAGCTTCCATTTCAACACCACTTGCCAACTCATTATTTTCCTTAAAAATTGGAGTTACTCTATATAAAACATGATTTTTTTGATTATTCTTTATATAATCTGCAACCTGATTTTCAAATGGTAACATCCCATTAACATTAAAATATTTTGTACCTGTAATTAAATTTAATTCATTTGCATCTTCATCTGATAATTGATACCCAATTAAATGGCATCTATTGTATAAATATTCTCCATTATATTTAGCTTGTATCCACCCAGTTGGTTTTACTCTACTAATATCCCCTCTCTTATCTCATCTGGTGGCATTATTTCTTTGCAAACATTAGCATATGCAACTCCGCATCTGCCTAATTCATCAAGTTCACTATATCTCTCAAAACTTTTTGTTGTATAATCATCTTCTGTAAAATATGGTTTATTATTATTTATCGTTACATAAATTTGATTTGTATACTCTGGAATTTCGTTAATATTTAAATTTGATATTTCTATATTATTTTGTTCACTAGACATATTCATTCCAGAACTATTTTGATTTTCATTTGTTTTTTGATTATTTTCTAAATATGTCCCAATTGCAATACATATGATTATAATTATTGATACTATTGCCTTTTCTATTTTTTTATTTATTTTATATTGATTATTTCTTTTGTTTTTGCTCATTTATTTCATCCTTTTCTAACTTTATATTTTAAGAATAATTCTAAAAAGTAAATATTTTTTCAAAAAATCTGTTTCTATACAAAATATTCATTAACATTATAGTTTTATATATAAATTATATAATTTTTCTAATATATAATTAATTTACAATTTTATAAGTATTTTATCATAACTTACAAAATTGTAATAGCATTTTTAATAATTTATAAAAATTTTGCTACCTTTATTTACAACAACTCCTTCTGTTGGAGTTTGACCTAAAATAATTATATTTTCTTTATCTACTTCTTCTGAAAAATTCTCTACACTAAGTTCCAATCCCAATTCTTTAACAGTCTTTTCCGCTTCTTTTATTGTCATTCCAACAATATTAGGAACTGTCACTTGTTCTACTGTTTCGATTTCATCTTGATTTCCCTTATTTACCTCTAAATATGGCAGAATTTCCCTAAATATCTGCCCTCCAACTGGTGCTGCCACACCACCTCCTTGGTGTCCTCCTTCTCCCGTTGGATTATATAATGTAATAAGCATTACAACTTGAGGGTCTTCTATTGGAGCAACACCAATAAAAGATGTTACATATTTATTTGTATTAACACCATCTTCTGAGGTTCCAGTTTTCCCTCCAATTCTGTATCCTGCAACTTTAGCATTTTTTCCTGTTCCTTCTGATACAACTGATTCCATCATACTTAGTACTTTTTCAGATGTATCTTTTGATATTACCTGTGATTTTACTTTTGTCTCTATCTCTGTTTTCTCTTTTGTTTCACTATCTACTATAGCTTTTACTATTCTTGGCTGGATTAAACTACCTCCATTTGCTATTGCCGAAACTGCTGTAACTAATTGTAGTGGTGTTATTTCAAATCTTTGACCAAAACTTATTGTTGCAAGTTCAACTGGTCCTGCCTTATTTTCCGCCAAAAATATACTTCCTGCTTCTCCTGGTAAATCAATTCCTGTTTTTTCTAACAATCCAAATTTTTGCAAATAACTATAATACGTATGAACTCCTATTTTTTTGACCAAGTCCTATAAAAACTGGATTGCACGAATTCATTAAAGCAAGTCTTAAACTCTCTGGTCCATGTGGTCTATAATATCTCCAACATTTTATTCTTACACCTGCAACTTCTATTCCTCCAGTACAAGCAAATTGCCCTTGTTTATCTATATCTGTTACAAGTCCTTCCTCTAATGCTGCTGATGAAGTAATTGTTTTAAAAGTTGACCCTGGCTCATAAGTATCTGCAATCGCTCTATTCCTCCACACTGCTTGTAAGCTTTTTCGTTTTTTGCCTGTTCAGCAGTATCCCATATTCCTTTCAATTCTTCTGTATATGCTGCATACGGTTCATTTAAATTATAATCTGGATATGTAGCCATTGCCAATATATCCCCATTTTTTGGATTCATAACCACAATATTTCCACCATCTGTGCAAACATTGTCAATACATGCTTCTTTTAAATATTTTTCTACAATTGATTGTATATTTGCATCAATCGTCAAAATTAAGTCATCTCCATCAACTGCTGCTACATACGTTTCTCCCTCTTCTCCAATTTCTCCACCTTTTCGCATCTGTCATGCCTTTTTATTGCTCCTTTTGTCCAGAAAGTGTTTTGTCATATTTTGCTTCTACTCCGTCTAACCCTTGATTATCACTTCCACAAAATCCTATAATTTGGGCTGCTAAGTTATTGTTCGGATAATATCTTTTTGTGTCTTCATCAATATTAATTCCTGTTGTAATATTATTTTCATCCATCCATTCTCTCAATTCATCTGCTTTTGACTTTTCAACCTTTTTTGCAATTGTCTCTATAGAACTTCTTTTTGGTTACTTTTTTAAGAACAGCCTCATAATTCAAGTCAAATATTTCTGTTAATTTTTTGGCTACTGTTTTCTTTATCTTCTTTTTTAATATTTCCCGGGTTTACTGTAACTGTTTCTACAGTGCTACTTTGTGCTAACACTGTTCCTTTGCAATCATATATTGTTCCTCTTTTTAGGATTTATATATCTATCTAATGTTTGCTGTTCATATGCTAATGCAGATAAATTTTTTCCGTCTATTAATTGTATATATCCTAGTCTGCCTATTAATACTGCTATTATTATAAATATAATAAATAATATATTTCTCATCCTTTTCTTAGTAGATAGATTTGTTTGAACCATAAAAAAAACACCTCTATAATATTTATTAGAAGTGTATTAAATTATTCATACTATTTACATGATACAAAAATCCATGATATAATTAAAAAAAATTTTGGAGGTATACAATATGAAAAATTATTGTGGCATTGACATTGGTTGTACTAATATCAAAATGGTGGCAATGATAAATAACATTCCACATCATAAAATAATTAGTTCCGGTGATTCTTTTTACTCGGGAAGAATTAATTGACTGTATTTATGAATTTTATTCATCGTTTGATGCAAATTTTAGTGGACTTGGAATTGCTTTTTTCTGGGTATACATTTGATTCAATTACAGTAAGTAAAACTTCTTTACAGTGCCTTGAAAATTTATCTACTATGGACTTTGAAAAACTACATTGTAATAATATCCACTTAATTAATGATTCAAATGCAACTGCTTTAGCTGGACTTACAGAATATCCAACTGCAAAAGTATTAGTAGGTATTACAAATGGAACAGGAATCGGCTGTGGTGTTGTTATTAACGGTCATCTTTTTACCGGAAGTAATCATATACTCGGTGAAATTTATGGTAATACTGTTATTGAAAATAATAATATCACAAAAATCGGCCGAATTTGTTCCGGCTCTAAAATTCTAAAAAATTATCAGAAAAACCTAATGATCCTATTTTTGCAAAAGAGATTTTACAAGAAGCTAGTATTAACCTTGGCAATTTGCTTATTAGCATAATACATCTTTACAATCCTGATGTTTTATATTTTTCAGGAGGCGGTTTTTCTTTAGAAAATTTATTAGAAGATAGTATAACTTATGCCAAACAATTAGTTTATCTTGACTTTCTTGTTAATCTTACTTTTGTAAACAGCTCTTACCATGATTTTGCTGGATGTTTTGGAGCTATCAAATATGTACAAATGAATGAATAAAATTTAGTTGCAAAAACGGTAATTGCTTTTTTAACAATTACCGTTTTGTCCTTTTAAAAATTTTTTCCAAAACTTTCGCAAGCCCATCATTATTATTTGTATCAGTTACAAAATTAGCTTCTTTTTTATATCATCTACTGCATTTCCCATAGCTATAGAGTTTGGTGTTACTTTAAACATTGAAATATCATTTTCTCCATCTCCTATAACTACAATTTCATTTTTCTTCAAACCTAGATATTTACTAACAACATCTACAGCATTACCTTTTGTCGAATTTACACTTGTTATATCGCAATAATAACTTTTACTAGGTAGTAAGTCCGGATTACTCATTCTTTTAGATTTATTAACAATTTTTACATTTGATATTCCTTGTACAAACTTCTCAATTTCATACATTTTTCAAAATTTCTATTACACATAACACATTGAATGATTTTTTAGTATTTATTATTTCTATCAATTCATTATTATCTTTTACCATTTTCTTTTCATCTTCATAAACGCCTCATTTAATGCTACTTCTTGCCCATATTGTAATGAAATTTTATAATTGTTTTTCTGTGCATATCCCAATAATTTAAGAACACCATCTTTCTCCATTTCATTACTCAATATCTCCTGTTTCTGTACTACATCAAAAGCTGCAGCTCCATTTGAAGAAATTAAATATGGACTAGTATTAAATTCCTCTTGTAATTTTAATGTTGCATTTGTAGATCTTCCTGATGCAATTATAATTCTTATTCCCTTTTTCCTACATTCATGTATTGCATTTTTCGTTTTTTCTGTAATTTTCCCATCATCATTTAATGTTGTACCATCAATATCAATAAAAACTGCTTTTATATTTTTTAGAATATATTGCAAATATTTATTTATAAATTCACATTGAATGTTATCTTTATTATTTTTTGCTATATCTAATAATTCATCAACCATTTTTTTGGTGTATCCACTACTTTTCTTTTCATAAAACTTTTTCAATGGTTTTTGAATATCCATCATTACCTTTGTAGCCTTATTAACATCCTGTTTATCAAGTAATTCTTGCATTCTTTGCATTTCATTTTCATAGATATATTTACCTACTTTTGTATTCTTTATTTGTTCTAACGTATTTTCATCTGTAATATCTTCTAACTTCAATTCTCTATCTGGTATTTTAGCACCTAAAATAGTTTCAAAATCTTTATCTGTAATATTTTGAATATCAGCATCAATATAAGCTTTTGGATATTTTTCTTTTATTTTCAAATCATTTGATTTAAGTTCTATATCTGCTTCCAATTTAATATCTCTACTTGAAGCTCCTATAAGAATTTTATATCTTCCCTGTTCAACTGACCATTTTTTTGTCTCTGGATTAAAATATTCAAAAGAGTCTTTATTTAATGTTATTTCTACTTTCTTTTCTTCCCCTTTTTTCAACTCGATCTTAACAAATTCTTTTAATTCTTTACTTGGTTTAAATATATTAGGATTTTCTTGTTTTATATATATCTGAGCAATCTCTTTCCCATCACATTTTCCTACATTTTTAATATAAAATTCTATATTAAATTTATCATTTTCATTTGTTACTTTAAGATTTTTATATTCAAATTGTGTATAACTCATTCAAATCCAAATGGAAATAATACTTCTTTATTTGCTTTATCATAATATCTATATCCAACATAAATTGCTTCTTGATATTCTACACTTACCTCTGTTCCTGGAAAATTTTTAAAACATGGTGTATCTTCTATTCTTAATGGATATGTTTCTGCTAATTTTCCACTAGGATTTACCTTTCCAATTAAACACTTAACCATTGCCTTTGCACCTGCTTCTCCTCCTAAGTATCCAGTTATTATTCCTTTTACTTTATCCTTCCATGGCATAGCAATTGGTGCTCCATTTGATAATACAATTACAACATTTTGATTAACTTCACAAATCTTATCTATTAAATTATTTTGATTGTTCGGAATATCTAAAATAGTTCTATCCATTCCCTCTGACTCATAATTTTCTGTAAGTCCTGCAAATATCAAAACAACATCATTTACTTTCGCTATTTTTATTGCTTCTTGCTGTAATTTTTCTTCTTCCTCTTTATTTTTTTTCAATTCTATTATACCCTTGTGCATATTCAATATCTATATTTTCATTTTTAAACGATTCTATTGCATTTTCTATTTTATAAGGATTTATTGTTGAGCTTCCTGCACCTTGATATCTTGGGTTTTCTGCCATATCTCCAATAATTGCAATTTTTGTTTTCTCAATGGTAAAATATTATTTTCATTTTTAAGCAAAACAATTGAATTTTCTGCTATTTCTTCTGCTATTCTATGATGTTCATCTTGAGTATAATTATCTATTTTTTTATCTTTTTTTGCTTTGAATACTATTCTTAAAATTCTATCTATAATATTATCTAAATATTCTTCTTTTACTTTTCCTTCTTTTTACTGCTTCTATGATTTCATTTATTCCATTTCCTCTTCCACCAGATTTCTAATTCATTTCCTGCAAGTAAACCTTTTACTCTATCATTTTCTGCACCCCAATCAGTTATTACTATTCCATCAAAATTCCATTCATTTTTTTAATATATCTATTATCTTTTTATTTTCAGTACAGTATTCTCCATTTATTTTATTATACGCACTCATTACAGCCCATGGCTGTGCATCTTTTACAATTATCTCAAATGGTTTTAAATAAATTTCTCTTAATGTTCTTTCATCTATTACTGTGTTAATTGTTCTCCTTCTATTTTCTTGATTATTAGCTGCAAAATGTTTTTTACACATGCACCCACTCCATTCTCTTGCATTCCTTTTACATATTCTGCTCCAATTTTTCCACTTAAAAGGGATCTTCTGAGAAATACTCAAAATTTCTTCCGCATAATGGAGATCTTTTTATATTTACTCCTGGTCCTAAAACAATATCAACTTCTTCTCTAACAGCTTCTTTCCCTATAGTTTTCCCCATTTTATATGCAAGCTGTTTATCCCATGAGTTAGCAATAGTAGCACCACTAGGAAAACATGTTGAAACTTCACTTTTATTTATTCCTAAATTATCTGCCTTTGTTTTTTGCACCCTAAGTCCATGTGGTCCATCTGACATTTTTTATACTAGGTATACCAAGTCTTTCTAATCCTTTACTATTCCAATAATCTTGTCCTACACATAACATAGCTTTTTCTTCTAATGTCATTTTATTAATTATATCTTTATACTTCATTTTTTACCCCTTTATAATAAATTTATAATACTAATATACAACATATCAAATATTTTTTCAATATTGCTTGACGTCTCTGTTTTTTATTACTATAATCAATTAAATTTATATTGGTTACTTATTTTTGCAAAAATTTGCATCTATAAAAGGAGGAAATGCTTATGTTATTTAGTATTATTATTCCAGTTTTTAATGCAGAACACAGTATCCGGAAATGTATTGATAGTGTCTTAAATCAAGCATTTTTAGATTTTGAGGTTCTACTAATAAATGATGGTTCTACAGATGATACCGAGAAAATATTAACTGAATATTCTTGCAAAGACTCAAGAATTAAAGTTTTTACTTTTCCTAATAGTGGTGTTGGAATTTCGAGAAGAAGAGGAATCTCTTTAGCTCAAGGTCAGTATGTAATTTTTGTTGATGCAGATGATTCTATTAATCCAGAATTGTTGCAAAAACTTGCTACTCCGATTTCTTCTTATGCACCTGATATCATCCGTTATCAAAGTAAGATTATTAATGACAATGAATCTAAAGATCATGAGAGATATAATTACTTTGACTCAGACCGTTTATATAATGGATTGGAAGCATTAAAGTTATGGTCAAAATCAGGCAAAAAAATATGCAGTTTACTGGTTATTTTGTTTTAAAAAGACTGTTTTTACAAATTTACTCTTCGTACCAGATTTAAAGTGTTATGAAGATGTTGCTTTAATACCTTTGCTTATTGCAAGTGTTAATTATGTTACAATAATAGACTATGTAGGTTATAATTATAGCTATGGTAATTGTACAAGTCTTACAAATCTAAATACGTATTCTGCTGAACGAGCACGAGCTTATGATTTTTTTTGCTGCATATGATTTTGCAGTCCGAAATTTTATAAAATTAGATAATATCACAAGTTCCGATATTGCATTTTTCATTAGTGATTATAATCAAAGACTAATTGGTAAATATAATTCACTTCATGAAGAATTGAAAAAAAGAACTTAAACAAATGTTAGCCTCAAGAGTAACTTTATAAAACACATAAAATTTATAAAAATTTTATGTGCAAGTAATAAACGCAGAATACTATATGTTATTCTGCGTCATTTATTTATTCAAAATTTTATCTATTAACTCTGAAAACCAACTTTTTTTGTTCTTCAATAACTACCTTTTCTGAAGCTGATTCTACATAATCTTTTTTAGGTAATGATATATAAACAGTTTGTTTACTTGTCAATTTTACCATTCCTAATTCTTCTTTTGCAACCTTTTCAATATTGCTCATATTTAAACTATTTTCAATACTTACCTTTAACTGTTCATTTTCTTTTTGGATTGCTGCCAATTCTTTCTTTTGGCTTTGAATCTGATTAAATTTTTTATCTATTTGTGAGTTTCTACAACTTATAGTAAGTAATAATAAAAATATTCCTACAACAGTAACTGTAATCTTTAATTGTTTTTTTCTTTGACCTTTTGATATTTTTATTTGTTGTCTTGGTACATCTTTTACAACTTTTACATTTGGTTTCTTTTCTTTTTAATAACATTTGGTTCTAATTTTCTTGGGCTTGTACCAAACTGATATGGATTACCTCCCATAAGTTATTTCACCTCACTTTCTTTCTAAATCTTTTTCAAAAATTCTCAATTTTGCACTTTTACTTCTTGAATTCTGTTCTTGTTCTTCTAAACTTGCTACTATTGGTTTTCTTGTTATTATTTTTCCTAAAGACTTTGCTCCACACATATATGGTAAATCACTTGGGCATGTACATTTTCCTTTTGCATCTATCATTGCATTTTTTTACCGCTCTATCTTCTAAGGAATGAAATGTTATAATACATAACCTTCCTTGAGGATTCAAACAATCTATGCAATCCATTACAGTATTATATAATGGTTTTATTTCATCATTAACTTCAATTCTAATTGCTTGAAATGTTCTTTTAGCAGGATGCCCTTCTTTTTGTTTTGATTTAGGAATAGATTTTTCTATAATTTCTACTAGTTGTTTTGTGGTTTCAATTTTTTGATTTTTTTTCTTATTTCACAAATATTTTTCGCAATCTGTCTTGAAAATCTTTCTTCGCCATATTCATAAATAATATTAGCTAGCTCTTCTTCTTTATAATTGTTAACAACATATTCTGCTGTCAACTCTTGAGTTTTATCCATCCTCATATCCAATTTATTTGATCCTAAATAGCTAAATCCTCTATTCCTTTCATCTAATTGGTATGAAGATACTCCCAAATCTAACAAAATTCCATCCACTGAATCAATTTCAAGATTTTCTAATATTTTCTTTATATTATCATGGTTATCTTTTACAAATTTTACATTTTGGAATTGTCTTAAATTTTCTTTTTGCTGCTTTTAATGCATCATCATCTCTATCAATTCCAATTAGCAAACCGCTCTTAGATAATCTTTTTTGCTATTTCTTTACTATGTCCTGCTCCTCCGAAGAGTTCCATCAACATAAATTCCATCCGGTTTTATTGATAAGCCTTGTATGCATTCTTCTAACATGACTGGTTTATGTTTAAATTCCAATTTTCCACCTCTTAAATTTTGTTGCTATTTATCTGCAAAAAGAAGCAACTAGTATATTACCAGTTGCTTTTTTTATTTCATGCTTTATCTTTTGGTATTTTAAAGACCTTTTGTAACTTATTATTTTACTTTTTTGTTTTTTAAGGCTTTTGTTAATTTTTTATATTTATCTTCATTTGTAAAAAATTTTAACTTTTGTATTATTGCTTTTGTATGCTTTTTCTTTTGTAAAGAATCATTTGTTTTTTATTCTTTTGTATTCTTATCTTTAGTACTATCATCTTTTGTTCTTTAATCTTTCTTTTGTACTTTTTTCATAAGTTCATTCATCATATGTATATCTATATAAACTTTTTTTGCAAGTTATATACCTAACATAGTCATATTTTCTGCGATTTCATCAGCTGAGATATTTTCATCACATTTTAACCAGTTTGATTTATCCCAAATTTCAAGTCTTGTCCCTACTCCTATTATTATTGCCTCTTTCTCTAATTTTGCTGCTATTCTTAAATTTGATGGAATTAGAAATCTTCCTTGTTTGTCTAATTCACATTCTGTTGCTCCTGATAAAAAAAGAATCTTACAAAATTCCTTGCATTTTTATCTGATAATGGAAGTGCTTTTAATTTTTCTTCGAAATTTAGCCACTCTTCTGATGAAAAAGCAAATAAACATCCATCTAATCCTTTTGTTAATACAAACTTATCTCCTATGTCTTGTCTTAGCTTTGCTGGCATTATTAATCTACCCTTGACATCTAAAGAATGTTCATATTCTCCCATTAACATTGGATTTCACCACCTTCCACTTTTCTACCACTTTATACCACTTTTCTCCACTTCAAGTAAATTGTAATATAACTTTTTAATTTTGCAATAGTTTTTTTTCTTAATTTTTTAATTTTTTACAAAATTTGTTAAAGTAAAATAAAAATTTATAAAAGCATAATATGGTTAGTTCCACCTTAAGGCTTAGAATAATTTAAATTTCTAAACTATTCATTGCGTTCAAAAAAAAGGAAAATTTAATATTAAAAATTGAGCCTCTTTCTCTCAGGTTTAAAATTTATTATCGTATATGATTTTTGAATTTTTAAATGTGATTGAAACAATATTAGAATTTCTTAGATAAATTAATGGAAAGAGTTCACGTCGAACGAAGTGAGGACTAAGTGGAAGAGTGCCATTAATTTATTTTAGAAATACTTATTTTGCGTATTGAACAAAAAATTCTAAAATCATATACGATAATAAATTTTTTCCGTGAACATTCCTCCATTTTTAATATAATATTTTCTATTTTTCACTCCAATCAAACATTCAGAAAGTTAAATTATTCTAAGCCTTAAGGTGGAACTAACTACATCTTGATTTTATAATTTTCATTAAAACTCTACAAAAATTTTGCTATTAAATCTCTTTTCCATAGATTTTTAGAAAATATATTTAATTTTATGATACTTTAAATAGTACTTAGTATAAGTTTTCATATCAATAATTCATTTCAAATTTTCAAGTTGATTGCTATACTTCTTTTAATAATATAATTTGGAGGTTGCCATGACTGATAACGAAAAAATTTTAAGAAAAAGTATTGGAAAAAAATCAAACTAGCTAGATCAAAAACAAATTATACTCAAGAAACACTTGCTGAAAAAAGCATCATTATCTCCAAGATTTGTAAGTCAATTAGAACGTGGTATATCATTTGGAAGTGCTACTACAATTGTCAATTTATGCAGAGCTCTTAATATTTCTTCAGATTTTTTATTTAGTGATTTAATCTCTGCCAATTCAACAGAAGTAATTCCTGAATTTGACAATAAATTAATAGAAAATTATAGTCAATTAAATGATTATAATAAAAAAGTAGTTAATAGATTAATAAGTGACTTAATAAAATTACAATTAGAAGATGATTTCAAGAAAAAAATAAATTAATTTTGTTTAATATTTAGCCAAAGGTATTTTAAAATTTAAAATGTTTCAAATTTTAAAATACCTTTTTTATATTTCTCTTGTCTCTTTTTTTTTTTCCTTATGTTATTATAATACTTGATAAAAAATGTTAATACTAAAAGTAATAATAAGGAGGTATAATTAATGAAATTTAAACAATGGGATAATTTTAAAAAGGTGATTGGCAATCTGAAATTAATGTTAGAGATTTTATTCAAAGAAACTATACACCTTATGAAGGAAATTCTAACTTTTTAGCTTCATCAACAGAAAAAAAACAAAAAAACTATGGGATGAAGTTTTAGAACTTTATAAAAAAGAAAAAGCTTCTCCAGGTGGAGTTTTAGATATTGATACTAAAACAATTTCAACAGTTTCTGCACATGACGCTGGTTATATTGATAAAGATTTAGAAGAAATTGTAGGTCTTCAAACAGATGCACCTTTTAAAAAGAGCAATTATGCCTTTTGGTGGAATACGTATAGTAGAAAAATCTTGCGAAGCTTATGGTAGAGAAGTCGATCCTGAGGTTGACAAAAATTTTTCATACAATTAGAAAAACACATAATGATGGAGTATTTAGTGTTTATACTCCAGATATAAGATCTGCTAGAAGTAGCCATTTAATAACTGGTTTACCTGATGGATATGGTCGTGGAAGAATAATTGGAGACTACAGAAGAGTTGCCTTTATGGTGTTGACGTTTTAATCGAAGAAAAAAAGTCTGAATTAGAAATATTAGATACTGATGAATTTACACAAGAATCTCAACCTGCATCAAATGCAAAAGAAGCAGTTCAATGGTTATACTTTGGATATTTAGGAGCAATAAAAGACCAAAACGGAGCCGCAATGAGCATTGGTAGAACATCAACATTCTTAGACATCTACTTTGAAAGAGATATGGCAAATGGAACATTAACAGAAGAACAAGTTCAAGAAATAATGGACCACTTTGTTATGAAATTAAGATTAGTTAGATTTTTAAGAACACCTGAATATAATGAACTATTCAGCGGAGACCCAGTTTGGGTAACTGAAAGCATTGGTGGTATGGGAATTGATGGAAGAACATTAGTTACTAAAAACTCATTTAGAATTTTACACACATTAGAAAACTTAGGTCCTGCACCAGAACCAAACTTAACAGTTTTATGGTCAACAAGATTACCTGAAGGTTTCAAAAGATATACAACAGATTTATCAATTAAAACATCATCAATACAATACGAAAATGACGATTTAATGAGAATCACTTTAGGTGATGATTATGGAATTGCTTGTTGTGTTTCACCAATGAAAATAGGAAAACAAATGCAATTCTTTGGTGCAAGAGCAAACTTAGCAAAAACATTATTATATGCAATAAACGGTGGTAGAGATGAGATTTCTGGAAAACAAATTACTCCAAAATATGCACCAATAACATCTGAATATTTAGATTATGACGAAGTAATGGAAAAATTTGACCAAATGATGGATTATGTTGCAAAAATCTATATAAAAGCATTAAATGCAATTCACTATATGCACGACAAATATTCATATGAAGCAATTGAAATGGCTTTACATGACAAAGAAATAATAAGAACTATGGCATGTGGAATCGCAGGTTTATCAGTAGTTGCAGACGCGCTATCTGCTATAAAATATGCTAAAGTAAAAGTAATTAGAGATGAAACAGGTCTAGCAGTTGATTACGAAATTGAAGGTGACTTCCCTAAATTCGGTAATGATGATGATAGAGTTGATGAACTTGCTGTATGTGTTGTAAAAGAGATTTTTAACAAAATTACAAAAACATCAAACATATAGAAATTCAAAGCAAACATTATCAATACTAACAATAACATCAAATGTTGTTTATGGTAAAAACACAGGAAACACACCTGATGGAAGAAGAGCCGGAGCTCCATTTGGACCTGGTGCAAACCCTCTTCATGGAAGAGATACTAATGGTGCATTAGCAGTTATGAATTCAATTGCTAAATTACCATTTGATTCTGCTCAAGATGGTATTTCTTATACATTCTCAATTACACCTGGAACTCTTGGAAAAACTGAAGACGAAAGAGTTACAAATATGGTTAATATGTTAGATGGATACTTTAAACAAACAGGTCATCACATCAATGTAAATGTTTTTGATAGAAGCCTACTTGTAGATGCAATGGAACATCCTGAAAAATATCCACAACTTACAATTCGTGTTTCAGGTTATGCAGTTAAATTTACAAGCTTAACTCGTGAGCAACAATTAGATGTTATAAACAGAACCATTCATGAAAGAATATAAAAAAACGGGATTGGGGGACGGGTCTCTAATCCCTAAAAATTTTTTTAAAAATATTTATATATAATAATTTTATATACAATAATTTAAAAAATAGGGATTAGAGCCCCGTCCCCCAATCCCTATTTTTTTAGGAGAAACTAAATATGGGAAAAAAAAGATATAGATTTAAAATACTACGCAAAAGTACATTCAATAGAATCATTTGGAACAGTAGATGGTCCTGGAATACGCTTTGTATTATTTTTACAAGGATGTAGTTTAAAATGTAAATACTGCCACAATCGTGATACTTGGGATATGAATGGCGGAGAATATAAATCTTTAGACGATATTTTTGAAAAAATACTTAAATATAAAAATTATATTTATCCAAAGTGTAACTGTTAGGAACCCTTAACAAGGAGGATTTTTAATTGAATTATTTGAAAAAAGTAAAAAAAGAAAATTTCTAATTGAATTATTCAGGAAAAATTAAAAAAGATATTAAAATATTCACACTTAACAGATTTATATAACATCAGACCTTTGACTTGTTTGATTTAATTTATATTGATAACGTGGTATCCATACATAATATGTCTCCAATCCATCATTTCTAGTTACTATATTATCCCAATTCAAATAAGTATAATTATACCAATTTGATGGTGCATCTTTACTAATCGGAATTTCATTATGTTCAGTACCATCTTCATCATAATAAACATAAAATGTTGTATTTGGATCAAATCCATCTAATTTTGGAGGATTCACTTCTGTTGGTTCTAATACTTTTGTCATACTTCCAACTATAGCCCCAGTAGCATCAAGAGCAGTTACATTCACTATATAACTTTGATTTTCAGTAAGCCCATTAAAAGTGTATTCATCAAGTGTAGTAGAATTATTAACAATTTTTCCATTTATCGCATATGTATATGTTTGAGCTTTATCCACAACATTATTTGTATAATTATTTAATACTATTCTAGACTTACTTGCAGTCATATTATAATCAATATTAAATTTTTCTAATTCACTTAACTGATATTTTGAAATCCAATAACCTGATATAGATGTCATTAAAACTCCATTATCTGAATTACCATCACCAAATTCAAAAGCCTCTGGTAGCTGATATCCTTGTGCTATTAATTCCTTAAATGATGTAACTTTTCCTGTTGATGCATCTGTAAAATTATTATAAACATCTACAAATTTCACATCTGACCTTTGAGTTGTTTGATCTAACTTATACACATATCTTGGTATCCACACATAATATACTTCTACCCCTTCTGCTTCTACATAAATATTTGCCCATTTTTGATTATTATAATCATACCAATTATCAGGTTCCTCATCAAAAATCCAATTTGCTGGTGTTAATGTATTTTCATAAGTAACAGATAAATATCTTGTATATTTATTATTAAAATTTTCTAAAAATGGCGTATTTATATAAACCCCATTAACTAATTTATATGTATTATCTCCTGAAACTTTTCTCTTTACATTTAAAATTTTCTTTTTCTCTGATTTTCCAACGGGAGTTATTTTAAATTCATAATCTGTATCTTCAACAGCATCAAAATCTATTCCTATCCTTTGTTTTCCATTTCCATTAACCGTTATTTCTTTTCCATTTTTTTGATATTTTATTGTATCTATGCCTTCAACTTCTTGTACTGTAACAAGGCATGAAAATGTATATGTATAATCATCATTTACTTTAAATAATTTTGCTTCCCATGAAAAATCAGATAGTTCTTCTGGATTAATATTTTTATTTATATTTTTAATAATAAAAATACTAGATATACTTAATAACATGACTATAAATATTGCTAAACAAATTATTATTACCTTCTTTTTTCATGTTCACTCTCCTTTTTCTTTATTACTATTTAAAAAACTATTTTATAAAATTCTAAAAGCCTTCTCCTGATACTACTACAGCACGAGAATTCCATTTATTATTCATCTCAGCACCGCACCCATCGGCTAGAATCCCCATAATAAGAAAATATACTTCCAAATCTTGCTCTTACCAATCCATAATCTAAGTCTCTATAAATCCATTCATTAATACTATCATGCCAACCAACTGTTTCAGTTATTGCATTTCCTCTTTTCGCTACATAAGATATCGTATATTCATTTTTATATCTGCCAACTGCATTGTAATAATTAATTGCATTTGATACAGTTCCAGCCGCTACCCATTAAGTATTTATTTTCATCACAACTCCCGTCACATTTCCAGTAGTTGTATTTCCATCCTCTACTTTATTAGGATTTCCATAACTTGATGCTGAAAGAATTGCTAATGCCCCATACTCTACATTTTTTTTCCATATGCACATCAATACTATTTGAAGTACTACTTGATGTTAAATTATCGTTCAATGTTTCACTTAAGCCCATTGTACCACCTAATTCTTCCATCTTTCTTACATTTATCATCCAATCACTTAAATTATATGCAGTACCATCATTACCATTTGCTTGTACTACAGCATGTACTTTTCCTTGATTTAATATTAAAAAATAATAAAAAACAAAAATATTGCTATACTCTTATTTTTTTTCTTTTTTATATAAAGATTACCTATGTGTATACAGCCACAGGCCTTTCAACGATTTTAATTTTTTTTTTATTTTTCCTTTCTTTTCTTAAGTTTTATTTTTATAGATTATACCCTATAAATATTTTTTTTATCAATATCAAAATAAAATTTTCACCAAATAAGATATAATATTATCAATTAATAAAAAACTATTTATTATTCAGTTTATACAACCAAATAACAAATAGTTATTTTACAATTTTTATTTTTATATTTCTATTTTATTTAAAAAATCCCATTCAAAAAAGCATCAATAAAATTATTATCCTAACAATTTAAGTTCTACATCTTCCATTTTGTATTTTCCATCAACTTATTTAAGTTCAACTAAAGTCTCATCTAGAGTCTCTTTATTTTGCCTCAAATCAGTAGTAAATAACAATTTAATTTGTTTTATTTCTACTTTATTAGTTACGATTTCTTTAAAACATTCTGCCATATGTTTTTCATCTTCACAAATCAATATTAATTGTGGCATTCCTGAAAACCCCGAATCTCCTGGTACAAAATTTTCATAAAAATCTTTATATAAATTCATTTTTTCTATTAATTTCTTTTGCCATTCTTTTTTCTCTTCTCACTACTTCAAAAACGAATTGAATTGATTTATTAGATTTTTTGTAAGTTTTACTGATCCACCTGTTGCTTTAAAAACTTTTCCAACTGTTTTTGCTGTAATTGCAGGCTTAACAACATATGAATCAAAAGCTTTAACTTTTACTTAAATATGCTATTAAAAGTTTGATTTCCTGCCAATCTTTTTTTTAATCATTGAACTGGTTTTGTATTGTCAGATGGTTGCCATTTACAGTCAATTTCTCTTAGAAGTCAATAAATATTTTCCCATCTTTTCCAGACAATAAACACGATATATTCCTTTACCTTCATCTGAAGTAAAGTAATATCTTGTTAAAATTTTGCATTTAACCATAAGTATCTAATTTGTTATTCAATTTATCTTGAGATTTGACTTCAAAACCTCTATGTTCTAACATTTGATAAATTTGTCTAGATGTAATAAATTCAAATTCATTAACTATATTTAAAATTTCAAAATGTAAATCTGTAATATGACCAATATCAATTTTATGTACAATTTGATTCATAGAAACCTATCCATCTTGACCATCAAATGTCTTAATTTATCTAGAACTTCTTTATCTTTACTTCCTTTATACTCACTGAAATCAAGTGGTTTTCCATATGTAATTGTTACTTTTTTATTACCTTTTTCTCCACCTTTAATTCCACAAGGTATTACAGGAGCACCGCTTCTTACTGCAAAAAAAAATGCTGCACCATCTTTTACTTTTTTCGCCTTTTGCAATTCCATTTCTTGTACCCTCTGGAAATAAAGCCAAACAATCTCCATTTTTCAAAACTTTCAATGATTCTTTTAATGCTGCCACATCTTTTGAATCTCTTTTAACTAAAATAGATTCAAAAACCCAACCAAGAAATGCTAAAAACTTATTTTTAGTTAATTCTTCTTTTGCTAAAAATCTAGTATATCTACCACATGTAACTTCTATTAATGGTGGATCTAAAAATGTTCTATGATTTCCACAAATAATAACCGCACCCTTCTTTGGTATATTATCTTTTCCTACAACTTTAAATCTATAAACTATTTTACAATAAATCCAAATAGCACCTTTTACAATACCTCTCGATATTGTTCTAATAACTTCTTTCATAACTTTACCCACTTTCATTAAACACTCTGTATTTTATACTAACATATATTATATTTTACATTATAATTATACATATAACTCATTATAATTTTTCTTCTGGCACATGTATATTTCTTATTACCACTTCAAATTCTTCTACATTCATTGCAGTCAGTTTTTCTATTTCTTTTTTAGCTTTTATTTTAAATTCCTTTGATTTCTTCCATAATATTAACACCATATTCTGCTGTAACTTCCATATAAATTTTAACACCTTCTCCAAAGTTATCAACTCTTATCTTTTGTACTTTATATATACTTTTAGTTTTTGAAACTAAATACTCAATAATTTGCCTAAAAACATTATCAGAAATCGTAAAATTTCCCATATAACTGAATGTTGGTCTTATAATTGATTTTTCTGAGATATATGGTTTATTTCCTTTTCCTTTTGATTTAAAAATTTGTAATGGATCTAATAAATATCCAGAAAAATCTTTTTTTATTTCAAAAGTTGGAACTGGTATAACATGTTTTCCTTCTGTAACACGTATCCTTCTAGCAGTTTCCATTTCTTCTTGTGTTGCAACATCTGATATATATGTTATCTCTGAAATCTCTGGTAGCTCTAAATTTGTAGCTATTTTTTGAACCATTCCATCAGAAGTTCCCAAAATTAATATTCCCTCAGGTTTAAATTTTTTTATTGCATTTATCATTTTCTTGTCTTTGTTTTTCTTCATAAAACAATGCTTTTTTTACTGTTTCAATTTTTGTAGGGGCTTTTTTAGCTGACTCTCCTGCTACAACTTCATTATCTTTAACTAATAATCCATCATCTATTATATAATTTACGTTTTTTTCTCCCCTGCAACCATTTGTGCTCTATAGCTCTTCCCTGTTCCAGATGGTCCTACAAATGCATATACTTTCATCTTATTGGGTCCTTTTTGGATAAATTTGTCATTGTATCTTTTAATAACATTTATAATCACTCCCTATTACCTATAATTTAAAACTTAGACTCTTTCTCATTAATTTTTATAAATATATTTATACTCTAAAATAATTGTTTTAAAAAATACCATTATTCTTCATAATTATCTTTACTTAAATTTGGATAAGTAAACTCCATTCCGTCTTCTGTGAATTTTGTTCTAAATGTATGTGATTGATTAAATTCATTTTCTCCCTTTAAAAAATATTTATACTTTCTTGAATTCAACAGAACTCCTCCTCCAACAATAACAGGATCATCCCAAGTTACATCAACAGCATACCAAAAATTATCTAATTGGACATAATTCCATGCATGGCTCTCTGTATTTCCTTCAGAATTAGTTGCTTCACCTGTTACAATTACACATGATACATCCATTCCATCTAATAAATATTTAAAAGCTTTTTGCATATCCTTCGCAAACGCATTCTTTTTGTATTAACGCTCCATAAATATTATAAATATTTTCTTTTGAAATACTTGTATCATATTCTATTGTATTTACTAAATAATCATGTACTAATTTTATATTTGAATATGTATCAGCTTTTTTATTCTCAATAAAGTATTTTTTTATAGCCTCTAATTGTTGTAGTGCTACATCAATCTGTTCCTTAAAAAAGAAAATTCGTCACTTAAATAACTTCCAGCATTTCCACTATTTACTGTAACTTTATATGTACTTTGATTACCTCTTGTTGTAGTTTGAACATTTAAATACATTTTTGTAACATCAATATAAAACACTTCTGGATGTTCACAAAAATATGCATCAACTGCATCCTGAAAATAATTTCCTAATGCATCCATTCCACTCTCTTTATTCAAAACATTTGCAAAAGTATTTTCAAAATCAAGTTCATATTTTCCAGTTTTCAAATCTTCTTTGTGCTGTTCTAAAGCATCATAAAATTTTTTTGCTTCTGAACTCAACTGATTATAGAAATATTTGTTATTCTCAGTACCATTTTGTACTATTTGTGTTTTCTCTATTGTTTTTATATTTTCTATATCTATGTTTAAATTACTATTTTCACTTTTATCTTCAGTTTTTCCTGATTGTAAAATAACATTTGATACAAATTCTTCTATATCTTTTGTTGAGCTGTCATTATGATTTTCTATAATCATATATGCTATTATTATTCCAATTACTAAAATAAGAGTAATAACTACTGACATTATGAATGATGTAATTTTGTTTTTCATTATTGCTCCTCCTTTTCATATAACTTTTTTTACAAGCATATCAAAATAATTATAACATTTTTTTTATTAGTAAAAACTAGTATAAATTCAATTTTTTTGATAATACTGTTATTAGAAGTCTACAGTTTAGTAATAAATTACAATTGAGTGTGGAAAGGTATATCTTAAGATTTTTTCATATGTTTGAGTTCTTAACCTGTTCATTGCATTCAAAAATAAAATCTAATATAAAAAACAGAGCCTCTTTCACTCAGGCATAAAATGTATATGTATATGGTTTTATAATTTTTGAATGTGATTGGAGTAATATTAGAATTTTTTAAATAAATTAATGGAAAGAGTTCACGTCGAACGAAGTGAGGACTAAGTGGAAAAGTGCCATTAATTTATTTTAGAAATTTTATGTTGCGTATTGAACCAAAAAAATTATAAAACCATATACATATATACATTTTTCCGTGAACATTCCTCATTTTTTTTTATATAAGATTTTCTATTTTTCATTTCAATCAAGCGGTTAAGAACTCAAACATATGAAAAAAAATCTTAAGATACACCCTTCCACACCACACTATAATTATTATTAAGCTACAACATAGAAAGGATTTTATAAATTTATGAAACTAAAAGATGTATTAACTACAATATTTGGATACACTCCAAAAGAAGTATATTTATTTTCATTACCAGAACGAGAAGAAAACTCCGAAGAAGAAAATATAAGCAATGGTAAAAACACTGAAAATGTCAATCAAAAACAAGAACAAAAAAATATTTTTACAAGTCTTTCTGTAAATTTAGATTATATAAAAATTAAATATAATACTTTAATAAATAGTGATATTTTAGTACGTGAATTTATTTTAAATGCACGTGGCAAGCAATATAAAGCCTTTTTTTTTATATATAGATGGAATGGTTGATTCTAAGATATTAAACGATTTTGTATTAGAACCTCTAATGCTAAGAAATAGAAACAATCTATTCGATGGAGACCAAAATCGTATCATTTCCGAAGCCGTTACAAATAATATAACTGTTAGAAAAGTAAAAAAATTCAATTTAGCAGATTACATTGAATCTTGTTTAATGCCACAAAATAGTGTTATACAACAAGAATCCTTTTGAAGATATCTTTGCTGGCGTCAATTCTGGAAATTGTGCACTTTTTTTTGTTGATACTTTATCAGTATGTTTTAATATTGATGTAAAAGGGTTCAAACAAAGAAGTATTTCTCAGCCAGAAAATGAAATTGTAATCAAAGGTTCTCATGAAGCTTTTGTTGAAAACTTACGTACAAATACATCATTAATAAGAAGATTTGCAAATAGTGAGAATTTAATTATTGAAAATACCAAAGTCGGAAAAATAACAAAAACAAATTGTGCTATTTGTTACATGAAAAATATTGCAAATGATGATTTAATAGCAGAAGTTAAATATCGAATTAATAATTTAGATATAGACTCTCTTTTATCAGCTGGTGAATTAGAGCAATTAATTACAGATACAAATTATTTGGGTTTGCCTAAAGTTTTTGTAACAGAAAGACCTGACACAACAGTAAAAAGTCTTTTACAAGGAAAAGTAATTGTTTTTGTAAACGGTTCCCCTTATGCTCTTATAATGCCAGCAATAATGATTGATTTTCTTGCAAGTCCAGAAGACACAAATTTAAAAACAATCTTTGCAAATTTTTTAAAGAGAATAAGAATTGTTGCTGCTTTTTTGCTCTACTATTGCCAGGTTTATATGTTGCAATTACAAGTTTTCATAATGAAATAATTCCTACCGAATTACTCTACAATATTCTATCATCAAGACAAAGTGTTCCATTTCCTATAATATTTGAAATTTTAATTATGGAAATTTCATTTGAAATAATAAGAGAAGCTGGTCTTAGAGTTCCATCCCCTATTGGTCCGACTCTTGGTATTGTTGGTGCTTTAGTTTTAGGTCAAGCTGCCGTAAGCGCTGGTATTGTAAGTCCTATTTTGATTATTATTGTAGCAATTACAGGTATCAGTTCTTTTGCTATTCCAGATTTTACTTTTTAGTTTTCATTTAAGATATTTTCGTTTTGCGTTCTTACTTTTAGGTTATATAGCAGGTTTTATTGGAATTGGTATTGGAATATTTATTTATATTTCATCAATGTGTGATTTAAAAACGTTTGGTGTTCCATATACTGCACCATATGCCCCTGTTATTAATAATAAAGGTAATGGATATTTTCTTTCTCCAATTTGGAAAAGAGAATACAGAAATACTTATCTAGCTTCAAAAAGGCAAAAAAGGCAAGATAAAATTTCAATGAAATGGAAATTTTAAAAAGGAGGTTAAAATGTCAAAAGCCAAAATAGGAACAATAGAAGCTATTTTTATAACATTGACGGCCATAGTTCCTCTTACTGTTACATCATTACCAATAACTATAATAAATGAATTAAAATCAAGTTCTTTGCTTAATATTTTCTATGTTACTATAATTTGTACTTTAATAGGATTTTTAATATACTTCTTATTCAAAAAATTTCCAGGTTTTGATATAATTGATGTTTCAAATTATTTGGGTGGTAGCATTTTTAGAAATATTATTGGTTTTATTTTTATATTTTATTTTATAATATCATCAAGTTTATTGTTAAGAAATTTTTGTGAAGGATTAGATGTTATTTATTTTCCTTATACTAATATAATTTTTTATGATATTAATATTTGTAATCAGCATAGCCATTACAAATTACTTAGGTTTTAATTCAACTATACGAACTACAACAATTATTTTTCCAATAACATTACTAAGTATTTTACTACTGTTTTTTGGAAATATTGATAGTTTTACATTTCAAAAAAAAATTTTTCCTATATTAGGAGAAGGTTTTGAAAAAACTTTTGCATTAGGATTAAGTAATATTGGTGCATTTGCTGGAATTACGTATATATACTTACTACCTCCTTTATTAAAAAAATCCAAAACAGTTTAAAATTGTTTCAATTTTATCAGGATTATTATCTGGTTTATTTATTTTTATTTGTATTGCTTCATTGCTTTTTATGTTTTCAATTTTTATTAGTACAAATGAATTAATGCCATTATTTATAGTAAGTAGATATATTGAATTCGGTATATTTTTTTCAACGTTTTGAATCACTATTTTTACTTATTTGGACTATAGCTTTTTTTGTTGTTATCTAAGTATTTCTTGTAAATTTTCTACAACAATATTTACAAAAATATTTAATTTAAAAAGACTCGTCTCAATTAATTAATATTTTTGTTATACTTATTTTTGCAATTGCTATATTACCAAAAAAATTATATAATATCAAGTTTTTTTTGAATACTATATTTACCGTTACTTTACAATTACTATTATAATAATTGGACTTGTAATTTTATTTTTATCAAATTTAAAAAGAAGGTGATTAAATAAAATGCAAAATGCTTTAAAAAAATTTTTAATAATAATTCTTATAATTATATTAATTATTGCTTTTTCTTCATCATATAACTACTCAAACATCGATAATCTTGCATTTGTTGTAGCTCTTGGTATTGATGTTTCTGACACAAAAAAAGAATTAAAGTAACTTTTCAATTTGTAAAACCACCCTCAACTAGTGAAGGTTCTAATCAAGAATCCAAAATTTTTGAAGATAGTGTGGATTGTGATTCCATTATAAATGGAATTAATATAATGAATAGCTATATTGCAAGAAAGATTGATTTATCACATTGTAGAGTTATTGTTTTTTCAGAAGAAGTTGCTAAAAATGGAATTTCTGATTATGTATATTCTTTAATGAATGATGTTCAAGTACGTCCCCGTAGTAACATTATAATTAGCAAATGTACTGCCAAATATTATATTGAAAATTCAATCCCAAGTTTAGAAACATCTATAACAAAATACTATGACATTTTCCCTGATTCTGGAAAATATACTGGTTATATAAATACTGCTACAATTGGAGATTTTTTTAATGCTCTGTCTTGCAATAGTTGTCAGCCCTATGCCATTTTAAGTGGTGTATCGTCTGGAAAAGAAACTTCTGATACTTTAACATCTTCTGACTCCAATATAAAATCAAACTCTTCACCTATTTCTGGTTCACGTTCAACCGAAAATATCCGGAACTGCCGTTTTTAAAGAAGGTCAATTAGTCGGCGAATTAACAGGTATAGAAACTATGTGTTTAAATCTTCTAGATGATAATTTAAATAGTTTTGTCTTATCTATTCCAGAACCAATAAATAGCAATAATGAAAATATTTCTAATAAAAAAATTGATTTATTAATAATGCCTAAATCAAAGAAAAAAATAAAAGCCCAAATAATAAATGGCTCCCCATATATAAAAATCGATATTAAATTATCTGCAAAAATATACTCTTTAAGTAAAAATTCTAATTATGAAGATACTACTGTTTTATCTTCTATTTCTAATAGTTGTAATAAATATCTTGAATCTCTTATTTCTGGCTATTTATACAAAACTTCTAAAGAATTTAAGAGTGATATAAATGGATTTGGTCGTTATTTATTATCAGATTTTACAACAAATAAGGAATTTAATGATTTTGGTTGGCTAAATAATTATATTAATACAACTTTTGATGTTAATGTTGATACTAATGTGGATTCTGGATTTTTATTGAAAAAAACATAAAGGAGTTTTTAATGTTTATTTATTTTTTTAAAATTTTATTTTTACTATTTTCTATTTTCGTTTTGATAAAAACCATTTTCTATGGTATTTATGAAATAAATACTGAACAAAATAAAATTGGTGGAATTTCTGTTATTTGTTTTTGCACTATTGTTCTTATTTTTTTCTAATATAGTTATTTTCTTAAAATAAATTAAGGGGATCTAGCTTCCCCTTAATTTTCGTTCTAACAATAAAAATCAACATCTTCTACACCATAAAAATTTTTCCATTCAGATATAATATAGAAAAAAAATTATATCTTATTGCTCTTGATATTTTATTTAAATCATGTTCTGGAATTTTGCTATTATTATTAGATAATATACAATCTCCATATTTAGTTAACCAAAATTTTGTTGCATTTGGACCGTGGATTTCCTTTGCAAACATGAACATGCACTGGTTCTCCATTTTCATTGGCCCAGAAAAACACATTATATCCAAGATATTTAAATAAATTAGGCACTCTGTATTCCCCCTTTTTTAGCAATTTCAAAAAAGTAACTCGCCCCTCTTTCTACAACACTCCTAAACATTTCTATTTTTTTTCACTATAATTTCCTTCTTTTTTAACAATATTGTATGAAGGTAATTCAAATATTACCGTATCAAATCCATTATCAGTTGGTCTCTCAAAGCAAACAATAATATATTCTTCTCCATTTTCTTTTTTTCTCATATCTGAAGAAACAACTAAAGTTCCATCTGAATATGTTACAAATTCATGCATCATTATTATCAACTCCCATCTTTATACACTTAGTATATCACATATTTCAAAAAAAATGCTATTCATTATACACCTTAGTAACATTTTTTGATATTTTCAATACAAATTACAATATTACTCAACAATTTCAAAATCAATCTGTCTCAATATTTTATTAGCAGAAATAACTCTAATTTTTACCTTATCACCAATTTTATAAGTCTTATTTGATTTCTCACCTATCAGCCTTTTTTCTCTCTTCATCATAAATAAAATATTCATTTCCGAGATTTTCAAACCTAATTAACCCTTCAACTGTATTCTCTAATTCAACAAATATTCCAAATTGAGTAACAGAAGAAACAATTCCATCAAACTCCTCTCCAATTTTATCCTGCATAAATTCAGCTTTTTTTCATATCTTCGCTATCACGTTCAACTTTTGTAGCAATTTTTTCCCTTTCTGAAGAAGTTGCTGCCCTTTTGTGTAACTTTTTCTTTATAGTCCTCTACCCAAGAATCATTTACAACATAATTATCTTCTAAATATTTTGAAATTATTCTGTGTATAAATAAATCCGGATATCTTCTAATTGGCGATGTAAAATGGCAATAATATTTACTTGCAATTCCAAAATGTCCCTTATTTTCAGCTTCATACCTTGCTAATTTTAAAGTTCTCAAAATAAATGTTGAAATGACTTTTTTTCTTCCTTTTCCCTTTTATCTCTTCTAATATTTTTGATACTTCTGTTGGATACACTTTGTCATTTACTATTTTTATTTTTAAACCAAAATTGAACAAAAACTTATTCAAATCTTTTATTTTATCAATGTCAGGGTCTTCATGCACACGATATATAAAAGGTGCATCTAGCCAATAAAATTTTTCAGCTATTGTCTCATTTGCACTTAGCATAAATTGCTCTATAATTTCATTACTAAAAGATGTTTCATATTTTCCAATACTTACAACTCTACCATCTTCATCAAGTTCTATTTTGCTTTCTGGTATATCTAAATTCAAATATCCTTGTTCTAGTCTTCTATTTTTTAATATCGTAGCAAGTTCTTCCATAAGTTCAAAATTTTCAATATATTTTTCATATCTTTTTAAAACTTTTTCGTCTGATTTATCCAAATTTTTTGAACATCATGATAATTCATTCTTTCACATACATTAATAATTCCTTTGTATACTTCTGCTGAAACTGTTTTCCCTTCTGGATTTATTTCCATCGAACATGACAATGTATACCTATCTTGTCCTGCATTTAAACTGCATATTCCATTTGACAACTCTTTGGGTAGCATTGGGATAACTCTATTTAGCATATAAATACTCGTTCCTCTTATTTGAGCCTCTTTATCTAATAAGCTTCCTTCTCTTACATAATAGCTTACATCTGCAATATGAACATCTAAACGATAATTACCATTTTCCAATTTAATAACTCTTACAGCATCATCTAAATCTTTAGCATCTTCACCATCAATTGTAAAAATAATATCTTTTCTGCAATCAATTCTATTTCCTATATCACTTTCATCAATTTTTTCCCCATATCTTTTAGCTTCTTTAATTACTTCTTCTGGAAATTCTGATGGCAAACTATATTCTTTTATAAGTGACAACATATCAACACCAGCTTCATCTGGTCTGCCTATTATTTCAATAATTTTACCTTCAGCATTTTTCCCATTCTCAGGATATTTTGTAATTTGAACTACAACTTTTTGTCCTTCTTTTGCTTTAGCAAAATTACTTTTAGAAATAAATATGTCTGTCCCTAAACTTCTATCATCTGGTACAACAAAACCAAAATTTTTACTATTTTGAAATGTTCCAACAACTGTATCCCTCTCGTGTTTTAATATTTTTTTTATTTTTCCTTCCGCTCTTTTTGTTCTATCTTTGTCTTCTATGATTTCGACAATTACTCTATCACCATTCAAAGCATTTAAAGAATTTTCTTTTGATATAAAAATTTCATCTTCTTGATTTTCTATTTTTACAAATCCAAATCCTCTTTGATTTTTTTTCCTGTAAGTTCCTTCCTCAAAGTTGTCTTCCATCACTCTATATCTATTTTTTCTATTTTTTGTTATTTTATAGTTATCCTCTAATTCTTTTAATATTAAAGTAAATTCTTGATATTCATTTTTGGAACTCCTAAAATGATAGCCATTTACTTTTGCTTTCATTGGTGTATAATTTTCACTTTTCATAAATTCTAATATAATATAATTCTTTTTTTTTAACATTTTATCTTCCCTCTCTTTGGATATTATACCATTTTTATACTATTTCTACAACAAAATGATATTAATTGATATACAAAAAATAAGTTAAAAACATATTGAACCCTAATTATTAAGATTTTTCATTAATAATTAGAGTTCATATTAGTTTCTAACTTATTTTCTCATTTTATGCTAAATATAAAATTCCTAATACAATTGTTAATACAGCAAATACAATTGATAAAATTATTGTCCATCTTTTTTTGTTTTCCTTCTTTTGTTCTACCTTTTATTTTTTTCATAGAAATTATTTGTTGATGAACCTGTTATTGTTGAAGATAATCCTCCATCTTCTTTAGTTTGTATTAATGCTAGTATAATAACTGCTAAAGCTACTACAAAATATATAACTGTTAATATTGTTCTAGCTATTTCCATCTATTATTTCCTCCCTGCAACTTTCGTTTTTATTACTTTCGTTATTCTATCACATATACATTTAAAATGCAAGTAAGAATTTACCTAATTTACATTTTTTATTGTTCTATAATTTTATCTATGGAATTTTCTCTCATTTCTTTTATTATTTTACAGCTATTATCTAATTTTTCTTGTTCTTCTTTACTTAATTCAAGATTTAATAATTCTCTTACTCCATTACTATTTATTATTGCAGGTACACCAATATAAATATCATCTTGACCATATTCTCCATCTTTCAAATAAGTAGAAACTGTTAATATTGTATTTTCATCATTTATTATTGTTTTTACTAATTTTCTTAATGCCATACCAATTCCATAATAAGTAGCCTTCTTCTTATTTATTATTTCATAAGCTGCTTGTACCACATCTTTATGAATTTTATCTAAATCTTCAAGTGGATATCCATTATCTTTCATCACATCTTTCATTCTTTTTTGCGGCCAACATAAGCGTGATCCCATGGAACAAAAGATGAATCTCCATGTTCACCCATTATATAGGCATGAATATTTTTACTAGACACCTTTAAATAATCAGAAACTAAATAACGTAATCTAGCTGTATCTAATACTGTACCTGAACCAATAACTTTATTCTTTGGTAGACCTGATACTTCTGCAACAACATATGTCATTAAATCCACTGGATTACTTGCAACAACAATAATTCCATCAAACCCACTAGCCATTATATTTTGTGTAATTCCCTTCATTATTTTTGTATTTGTTTCTGCAAGTTCTAATCTTGTTTGACCAGGTTTTTGTGCAATTCCTGCTGTAATTACAACAACTTGTGCATCTTTACAATCATCATAATCACCAGCTTTTATTATCATTTTTGTGGTGCAAATGGTAATCCATGTGATAAATCCATTTCTTCTCCTATTGTCTTATCTTTATCTATATCAATTAAAATAAGCTCACTTACTCCTCCTCTATTTAATATAGAATATGCCATACTCATTCCTACAAAACCTGTTCCTACTAATACTACTTTCCCATTTTTCATTATTAAATCCTCCCTTTACAAAAATGTTCAAATTGCAATGAATAGTTTTATCTTTTTTAATTTTATTTTTATATTCTTTCCAATTTTACCAACTTTTATTATAACACTATTTTTTTATATTTTTTAATATTATATCACAAAAAATTTTACTTTTTCCATTTTTTATGATATAATGCAAAAAAAATAAAATAAAGTAAGGAGTGTAAGATATGGCTAGTTCAGATAATACTACTGCTTTAGCTGAAAATAAAGTTTTAATTTTATATATATTAAATCAACTAGACTCAGGAATGATTGAAGATGGTTTATATAAAATTATTGCTTCAATAAACGATGTTAATTATTTTTATTTTAAAGAAGTTTTAACCGATTTATTAGACTCAAAGTTAGTAGGAATATTCACAAAAGATGAAGAAGAATCTGTACTAAGAATCACAACTGAAGGGAAAAATGCCTTATCACTTACTCAAGACATTTTACCTGGTTTGTTAAAATTGAAAGCTGACAATGTTTTTTAAAAAAAGAACTCTCTTCTATAACAGAAGAATCTTCAATTGTTGCTGAATTCATTCCAAAAAACGAAAATGATTATACTGTAAAGTGCAAAATTATAGAAAATAATGAAACTATTTTCGAAGTAAAAACTTTTTGCAGGTTCTCGTGAAAGAGCAAAAAAAAATTGTAGATAATTGGAACAATAATGCTTCAAAAAATTTATCCACAAATATTAGATATATTATTAAAATAATTTACTTAACTTATTCTATAAAAATACAAAAATCATATACTTAATTTATTGTCTTAGAAAAAAGCTGTATAATTTTTTTACAATACAGCTTTTTTCATATTCTACTCGATACTAATCTGCTTCTTTAAAACAAAGAATTGTTACTTTTTTCTCCATCTGCAAAAGCCTCAAACTCAATTTTATAATCATATAAATTTGTGAATTTAAAGTTTTTTGCTGGATATGCAACTGTTGCATCCATTCCCTTAGTCACATAACTAGATGGTAAACTATGGTGATGTATTTCATCAGGTGTAATACCTAAATTATAAATACAATTATATAATGTAGTACTAACTTGGCAAACACCACCACCATAACCTTCAACATATTTTTTATTCATTATGACTTTTGCTTTTTTAAACCCATTAGCTTTATTAGCTTTTCCTACTCCATTAGCTCCATACCAATCAAATTGTTCTCCCGATTCTAATGTAAGTCCATTTAGCTTATCACAAGCTAAAGACATATTGAACTTTCTGTTGTCAGAACTTTTACTTGAGGTTATAACAGCAGCAGAGATTAATTTATATCCTTCTTTTTCAGGAATACTCACATACTGACTATACACATAGCCATTTATCTGCTGGTTATCTTCATAAAATGTTACTAGATAAAAATCTCCCTCTTTTTTCATAATTTCCACTAAATTGCCCGGCTTAAGATGTCCTATTATTTCGGACTTTGTTGATGCTTCACTTCGTACTCTCAGCCCAGATTTAACATCTACATATCCTACTTGCATTTGACTACTTTCTGCCTTTACATTAGTACTTAAACACATTAGCATAAAAATAGAAACTATAATTACTAATAAAAAAATCTTTTTTACTACTTTCTTTCCGGCTTACCATTTGTTTAGCCCTCCTCTAAATTTTTAGTATCTACTATTTTACAATATTTTTTCAGTATTTTCAAGTGTATTATTAATAAAAGATTGAATTTTAGTGTATGTTGGTGTATAATCTTATTCATAGTAATAATGGAGGTAAATTATGGGAAAATTAACAATAAAAAGATTTATACAGAAACACAGAAAAATATATAGACCAAAATATCACTTTAGAAGGATGGGTTAGAACAGTAAGAGACTCTAAAACATTCGGATTTATTGAACTAAATGATGGTTCATTTTTTAAAAATATCCAAATTGTTTTTACAGATAACTTATCAAATTTCAATGATATTAGCAAATTATCAATAAGTTCATCTATAAAAATAATTGGAACTCTAGTAAAAACCGAAAACGCAAAACAACCTTTCGAAATACAAGCCACAGAAATTGAAATTGAAAGCTTATTGATATTTCTTATCCACTTCAAAAGAAAAAACATTCTTTTGAATATTTAAGAACAATATCACATCTTCGTCCAAGAACAAATACTTTTAATGCAGTATTTAGAGTAAGAAGCACATTAGCATATGCTATCCACAAATTTTTTCAAGAAAGAGGATTTGTATATGTAAATACTCCACTAATCACCGGAAGTGATGCTGAAGGTGCAGGAGAAATGTTTAACGTAAATTCTTTTGATTTAACAAATATTCCTAAAACAGAAGATGGAAAAATTGATTTTTCAAAAGACTTTTTTGGAAAGCCTGCTCATTTAACTGTTAGTGGTCAATTAAATGGTGAAACATTTGCCGAAGCTTTCCGCAACATATACACATTTGGTCCCACTTTTAGAGCTGAAAATTCTAATACTGTAAAACATGCTGCTGAGTTTTGGATGGTTGAACCTGAAATATGTTTTGCAGATTTAAATGATTATATGGATTTGGCTGAGGAAATGATTAAATATATTTTCCAATATGTATTAGATAATTGCCCAGAAGAAATGGAATTCTTCAACAAGTATGTAGATAAAGGATTAATAGAAAAATTAAATCATGTTATAACATCTGATTTTGTTAGAATTCCTTATACAAATGCTGTAAAAAGAATTAGAAAAACACAATGATAAATTTGAATATAAAGTAAGTTGGGGTGTAGATCTACAAACAGAACACGAAAGATATTTATGTGAAGAAATCTTCAAAAAACCTGTTTTTGTAACTGATTATCCTATGGATATTAAAGCTTTCTATATGAAACAAAATCCAGATGGAAAAACTGTTGCTGCTTCTGACTTATTAGTTCCAGGCATAGGAGAATTAATAGGTGGAAGCCAAAGAGAAGAAGATTACGATAAATTAATTAACCGTATGAAAGAATTGAATATGCCACTTGAAAACTATGAATGGTATCTTGATTTAAGAAAATACGGAAGTTGTGTTCATTCTGGATTTGGTTTAGGATTTGAAAGAGCTATTATGTATTTAACTGGAATGCAAAATATACGTGATGTAATTCCATTCCCTAGAACACCAAAAAAAAACTGTGAATTTTAAATGTATACAAAATTTTATTATGTCATTGCCTTTTTATGTAAATTGTGTTATACTTAAAGTAACTACTAATACGCAGTAAAGTCCTATCTCTATAAAAAATCAAACCAGAGAAGGCAGAAAGGAAAATTATGGCAATATCATCCATCCATCACAGTAATTCATCATTTGTAGACACTATAAAAGAAATACACTCAAACCAGGATAATGTACCTCTTTCAACAAGAAGATGGAGAGAAAGACATCCAAGTGCTTTTAGAACTCGCAGCACTACTAGTAATTACTATTCAAAAATTTTTTACAGCTGCCGTAATTTATTAGGATAAAGCGAAAAATAAGCCACACAAGAAAAGTCCAGCTTGAACTCAAGTTGGGCTTTTCACATTATATTTTATATATTATTTCATTTATAGTACACTTAATGATTTCACCAGTTTTAGTATTTTCTAATTCTATATTTTCTCCATCTTGTTTGTCCCCAAGAACAACTAAATAAGGTGTACCAAAAACTTTACAATCTTTTATTTTTGCACCAATTGTAAGATTTTCTCTATCGTCTAAAATACTATCAATTCCATTTTCTTTTAATGCATTATATAACTTATTAGCTAAATCAACTTTTTCTTGATTATCCATTTTTGGAACAATTTGAACTTTAAATGGTGCAATATTTTCTGGTAAATTAAAACCACATGGTCCCCACTTTGAATCATTAATTACACAATGTTCATATAAGGCTGCAAGTGTTCTACTTACACCAATTCCATAACATCCCATATAATATAAACATTCTTTTTCCCTCTTGATTTATAAATTTACCATTCATCATCTCTGAATAACGTGTTCCTAATTGAAAAATATGTCCTAATTCCATTGTTCTAATTTCTTTTTAAATTAGATATATCTGTTATTCCATATTCCTTTTCTAAATATTCTTTGTAATCTTCTCTTTCTAATATTTCTGTATTTAAACCAATTCCTGTTTTTTCATCATAAAGAATTTTGTCTTCTCCCTGTTCAGATATCATCATAAATTCTTCTGATTTTTTTTCCACCCATTGCCCCATTATCAGCAACAATTGGAATAACAGGTAACCCAATTTTTTTCAAATATTTCTAAAAATGCTTTTCTAACATTGTTATAAGATTTTTCCATTCCTTCTATATCAGCATCAAAACTGTATGCATCAAGCATTGGGAATGATTTACCTCTTAATAAATATCCTCTTGTTCGGATTTCATTTCTGTATTTTTCTCCTATTTGATAATATGTTACAGGTAAATTCTTATAAGATTTTAATTTTTCCCTTGCAAATTCTAACATTGCTTCTTCCCCTGTTGGAGCTAAACAGAATGTTCCTTTATTTGATTCTGTAATAAGCATTGTTCCATCATTTACGTATTGATCATATCTTCCTGAATTTTTCCAAATTGTATCTGGTTATAATGTTGGAAGTAAACATTCTATACAATCATATTTATTTAATGTATCTACTATAATTTTTTTCTATATTTCTTCTTACTAATAATGGAACTGTATTATAAGCAAATAGCCCTGCTCCATATTGGACTAATTGATTTGTTTGTAGTAATATACTTTGACCTGGGTACATTTCATCTATATTGTTTAATTTTGTTGTACCCATTCCTGTTTTTGATAATTTCATTTCTATATCCTTCTTTCATTTTTTTATTTAATTTTTTAGATTTCTTTATTCTCAGCTTTTTTTCTTATTCTATTACATCTTCCTCATTATTTTCTCTTTTAATAATTTTTTTCTTCTTCATTTTTTAAATCTTCTTTTTTATCTTGAATTGCTTCTGTTTCGATATTTTCTTGATTTTTCTGTTCTTCTTCATTTTCTTTTTTGTTCTATTAAATCATCAATTACTATCTGTTGATTTTCATCTAATTTATAACGCGGTAATTCCGGTAAGTCATTTAAAGAAGTATAACCAAACATCTTTAAAAATTGTTCAGATGTTGCATATGTCATTGGTTTTCCTGGTAAATCAGATTTTCCAGCTTCTTGTATTAGTCCAAATTCTAATAACTTATAAATACATGCATCTGCACTTACACCTCTTATTGATTCAATTTCTGCTCTTGTTATCTTTGGATTGTATGCAATAATCGCTAATGTCTCTAACGCTGCATTAGACAAACTCGGCTTTTGCTCTATTATCCAAAATCGGATATACATAATCGTATAAATCTTTTTTTGTACATAATTGATAATTATCTTCTATTTTTATTATTTCTATTCCTCTATTCTCATTTTTATATTCTTCTTGCATACTTAGTATTATATTTTCTATCTCTTCTTTATTCATTTCTAAAGTCATTATAAGTTCTTTAATATTAACCTCTCTACCTGCTGCAAAAAAGAATTGCTTCTATTATTGATTCTATTTGTATCTCCATATTTTTTCCTACTTTTCCTACAAAATTATGTTTATATTATCACATTATTTTTTTGCATTATGTCAATAACTTTTTTTGTTTTTTTCCTTGCGCTTCTAATATTTTTATGATAATATTAATTTAAGTTATATCGGAGGTAAAAATCATGGAAGAAAATAAAAAACAATTGAAATTGTTGATGGAGATGGATCAAACTTAGATATTTCAAAAGCATATGACCACCTAAATCCTGGTAAACCAAAATGTACTGATGAAAAACCAAAAAATATAGTAATCCCAAAAGAGCATAAAAATAATAAATTTTATTGACTTTATCATTAATTCAAAGTATAATAACAATAGGAAATGGAGAAACCACAAACGTGGTTTGCCAGGTTTGTATGTAAAAAACACATTGCCCGGTCAAGACAGATGTGTTTTTTTATTGGTTATCTACTTTTGCTAATAATTATAACTAGTGCTATAATCAAGGCAAAAGCTATGATAGTTACTCCAATTAATGAATAATATAAAATAAATATTGTTTTTATTAATAATTGCATTTCTATCATAAGCCTCACCTCCTTTATGGAGGCAAACCACATCTGTTTATTCTCATTTCCTATACTGAACATTGTAGTACATATTTACATATTTGTCTAGCGAACATACTAATTTTTTTTATTATTTATTACTGAAATTTTATATAAATATATCACACTAAATTTTCCATAATAAAAAACCTCTCTTTTTCAAAAATTCATGTTTTAAATATTCAAAACACGAACCAATGAATAAGAAAAGTTTATAGGTTTCTTTTTTATTTCATTTATTGGTTTAGTAGCAGATTTTTCACATAATCTATATGTATTTTCAAACACTTTATAGTTTTAGAGCTATTTTATCTTATCTTATAATCCGCTTCTCTCTAAATGTTTACTCAGACTAAGCACTCTTTAATTCTAATCTCAACTTATCTGCAATCATCGCTATAAATTCCGAATTTGTAGGCTTTCCTTTAGCTGCTGAAATTGTATAACCGAAAATATTTTCAACTGTTTTTTGGTCACCCCTACCCCAAGCCACTTCAATTGCATGACGAATTGCACGTTCTACACGACTTGGTGTTGTATTAAATTTAAATGCAATTTGTGGATACAAACTTTTTGTAATTTGATTTATTACATCAATATCTTTTACAACCATTATAATTGCTTCTCTTAAATATTGATAACCTTTAATATGCGCTGGTACTCCTACTTCATGAATAATATTAGTAACAAGAGCCTCTAAATTTTTTTTTTTCTTCATCGCTACTATTATTTAACTCAATATATTGATTCTTAATTTCTCTACTAATAAAATTATTTGAATTTTGAGAAGGTTTGAAATCTTTTAACTGTCTTATTCTTTTTAATTAATAGTTCGATGTCAAAAGGTTTTACCACATAATACTCTGCTCCTAAAGATATTGCCCTTTGAGTAATATTATCTTGACCTACAGCAGATAACATTATACATGTTGGTTTTTTTTTTCACTTTTTATCATGTTTATTTTTTCCAAAACACCAATTCCATCTAAATGAGGCATTATAACATCTAACAATACTACATCTGGAGCTATATTAGTTATCATATCAATTGCTTCTTCTCCATCTTTTGCTAGTCCAATTACCTCCATATCTTCTTGTTCTTGAATATAGTTTGCAAGTGTTCTTGCAAATTCTTGATTGTCATCTGCAATCAAAATTGTTACTTTTTTTTTCTTTCATTATAACATCTTTCCCTTCTAAAGAATTTTTCAGCTTGGTACAAAAATATTGAAATTATTTTCTAATATTTTATAATCATTATATTGTCTTCAAGCTTATCTTCTTATTTTTTCTCTTGTTCATATCCTACAAAAAAGATTTTTATAATCTGTTCTCTTTAGTTCTAGGAATTTTATTATCAATTTTATAAAACTTCTTATTTTCTATTTTTACCATAATTATTGTTAATAAAGTATTTAATTTTACATATATTTTGTAACTATTTGCACTTAATTACATTATTTATTTTTATCTCAAAAAAAGAACTGTAAAATATTTACAGTTCACATTATATGATTTGTTAATATAAATTTCAAGAATAATTTCTAATTTTTCCTAATTTATTTACAAAATCACTATTTTATTATAGATTTTTCTATTAATTTTTTAGATAAAAATTGTAAATTAATCAAATTAATATTCTTTTTTTTCAAAATCGACTAAAATTTCTTCTTTTTGCAACTCTTCAAACTGAATATTACAAACTATTTTATCCGAATAATCTATTTTATCTATATTTATATTATTTTTTTTTTACAATAATATTTAAAAACTTCTAAATAGTTATATTCCATTACAGCAATAGCTTCTATTCCAATACATTTAATCATTTTATCAGCTCTTTCAATAGCTTCTAATGTTACATCAGAATACGCTTTTACAAGTCCTCCTGTTCCCAACAAGATTCCACCAAAATATCTAGTAACAACCACCAAAATATTACACAAGTTATTTTTTTTGCAAAATATTTAACATTGGTCCACCTGCTGTACCTGACGGTTCTCCATCATCGCTTGACTTTTCTACTACTCTTTCGTCTTCTACAATTCTATAAGCAACACAATTATGTCTTGCATCATGAAACATCTTTTTAAATTTTTGATTTTCTCTTCTGCTTCTTGCTGACTATTAACTTTTATTAAATTACAAATAAACTTTGATTTTTTAACAACCAGCTCTGTTTCTATATTTTCTTTTATTGTAATAAAATCCTTCATACTTAGCTTTTTTTCCTTTCTGTAAGCACAAATCTAATAGTAAAAGATTAACATTCCTTATTTTCACGCATTAATTCCTTCCAGCTGTGTAACCTGTTGAATATGCTATTTGTAAATTAAATCCACCTGTATAACTATCAACATCAATAATTTCTCCGGCAAAATATAATCCCTTAACTTTTTTTTGATTCCATTGTTTTGGATTTATTTCTTTTATATTAATTCCACCACTTGTTACTATTGCCTCTTCTATTGGTCTAAATTCTTTAATTATAACTTCAAATTTTTTAAATGTCTCAACTAGTTTTTTTCTTTCTTCCTTTGTAATTTCATTTACTTTTTTATCTGGATTTATTTGACTTTTTTCTATAATAATTGGTATCAATTTTTGTGGCAATAGTTTATCTAAACTATTTTTAAATTGCTTATTTTTATAAGCTTTGAAATCTCTTAAAATTCTCTCGTCAAGTTTTTTCTTCTGATAATGCTGGTTTTAAATCAATTTTAATACTATTTTCTGCTTTTTAAATAATTCATCAATATTTTTATATCTAACTAAATGTGCTGAACTACTTAATATTGTTGGTCCTGATACACCAAAATGTGTAAATATCATTTCTCCAAAGTCATTATATATAATTTTATTTTTTTCCAAATCTTTTATTTCTATCTCTACATTTCTTAAGGATAGTCCCTGTAATTCTTTTACACATTTTTTTATCATATGTTTCTAATGGTACTAATGATGGTTTTATTTTTGTAACTGTATGCCCACATTTTTCTGCTATCTCATATCCATCTCCTGTTGATCCAGTATATGGATAACTTTTTTCCTCCTGTCGCTAAAATTATTTTCTCTGCTTTTATCTTTTTCACCATTTTCTGTAATAATACCTATTACTCTATTTTCTTCTCCATTATTATCAAATTCAGATTTGATATATCTTTCAGTTACAATTTCTTTAACTTTTGTATGTAATTTAATCTCAACTTTAAGTTCTTTTAATCTAGCAGTAAAGCATTTTAACACATCTAATGATTTATCTGTAACAGGAAAAAATACGGTTTCCTCTTTCTTCTTTTTTACTTCTAGTCCTTCTCCTTTTAAAAATTCTATAATGTCCAAATTTGTAAAATTAGAAAAAGCACTATATAAAAACATTCCATTTCCTGGTGTATTTTTTATAAATTCATTCATATCTACAGAAGATGTTATATTACATCTTCCTTTTCCTGTTATTAGTAATTTTCTACCTAATGACTCCATCTTTTCTATTAGTATAACTTTGTCTCCACTTTCTGCTGCTGTAATTGCAGCCATCATCCCAGCAGGGCCTCCACCAATTACAATAACTTTCATTATATAATCTCATTCCTTCCAAATTTATTTACATACAAAACTTGCTTTAACATTTTTTTTTGTACAATACACAAAAATAAATTTATTTTTGCATTTCTTCAATTGCCTTTAAAATTCCATATCTTCCATAATCATATGTAAGTCCACCTTGCATATATGCTATAAATGGTTCTCTAATTGGTCCATCACAGCTAAGCTCAATTGTTGAACCTTCTGTAAATGTTCCAGCTGCCATTATAACTTCATCTTCATATCCTCCCATTTCACTTGGTTCTGGTACAACATTTGAATCTATTGGTGATCCCTTTTGAATCCCTTTGACAGAATTTTATTAAATTATCAGCACTTCCTAATTTTATAGTTTGAACAATATCTGCTCTTTTTGCATCATATTTAGGTTCTACATCATATCCTAATTTTTCTAAAATTCTACTTGCAAATACTGCTGTTTTAACACTACTTGCTACTACTTGTGGAGCAAAAAATAATCCTTTCAAAAGACTTGTATTTTGTCCTAAAGATGGTCCTATTTCTTTTCCTATTCCTGGTGCCGTTAATCTTTCAGCACATAAATTTATTAAATCTTTTTTTTTCCAACAATATATGCACCAGATGTAGCTATTCCTGCTCCCAAGTTTTTCATTAAAGAACCAACTGCAATATCTGCACCTGCTTCTATCGGTTCTTTTTCTTCTACAAATTCTCCATAACAATTATCTACCATTATTATAACATTTTTGTTTACTTCTCTTATTGCTTTTATTGCATTTTCTATTTTCTCTATTGTTAAACTTTCTCTTGTTGAATATCCTCTTGATCTTTGTATTTCAACCAATTTAACATTTTGTTCCTTTAATCTATCTTGTATTTTTTTTATATCAAAATCATTGTTTATTAATTCTATTTGTTCATATTTTACTCCATAAGCTTTTAAAGAACTTTTACTTATTTCATTTCCACAACCTATTACAGTTTGTAATGTATCATATGGTGCTCCTGTAATGCTTATCATTGTATCATTTGGTCTTAATAAAGCTGATAATGTAATTGCTAGAGCATGTGTTCCAGATATAAACTGAGCTCTTACTAATGCATCTTCTGCTTTAAAAACCTGTGCATATATTTCCTCTATTTTGTTTCTTCCTGACTCATCTATTCCATATCCTGTTGATGAATTCAAGTGCATTTCTTGCAAATTACAATCTTGAAATGCTTCTATTACTTTTTTACACTATTTTGGCTACAAATTTCTTCTATTTTTTCAAACTGTGGTTGTATCTCTTTTTCAACTTCTTTTGCTAATTCCAATAAATTACTTTTTATCATTTAAAATCTCTCCTTTCAAACTATCACATTTATTTACTATATATATTTTAACAAAATGGAGCAGATTATGCAATCTACTCCATATAATATTATTCATGTATTTGAAACATATCTTTGCCTTCTCCACAAACTGGGCAAACCCAATCTTCTGGCAATTCACTAAATTTTGTTCCTTTAACTATTCCCGCTTTTTCATTTCCAAACTTTGGATTATAAATATATTTACATTGAGTACATTCATATTGTTCATCTCCAGTTCTTTCGATTGAAAAGTTTTTATATCCAACCGCAATTGCAACAATCACAATTAATAAAAATGATAATGCCTTCCAAATACCACTATCACATAGAATTACTGCAAACATACCAAAAATTGCACTAATTCCATATAATATTAAAACTGCTTGTTTTTGACTAAAGCCCCTTGCAACTAATCTATGATGTAAATGTCCTTTATCTGCTTTAAATACAGCTTTAATTGATTTTCCTTTAATTAATCTTCTTATAATAGCCCAAACCGTATCAAATATAGGTAATCCTAAAGCTATTAATGGTAATACGATAACTGCTGCCGTATATGTTTTTGCTGAACCTAATATTGATATAACAGCTAGAGAAAATCCCAAAAAGTTTGAACCAGTATCTCCTATAAATGTTTTTGCTGGTGTAAAATTAAATGGTAAAAATCCAACTAATGCTCCTGCTAATGCTGTTATTAGTACTATTGATATTAAAGATGAACCATTTAATACAAATATTACTAGCAAAGAAATTGCTGATATTACTGATATCCCTGATGACAATCCATCTAGCCCATCAATCAAGTTTATTGCATTTGTAACTATAATTATCCATGCCAATGTTAATAATACTGATGTAATTTCATGCATCTCTGGAAAATTAAAAAATGGAAGCGTTATTCCCTCAATTCTAATTCCAGACATTATTACACATGCTGCTCCTAATATTTGCCCTAAAAGTTTTGTTAATGGCTTTATTGTTTTTATATCATCTACAATACAAAATATTGATATTATTATTATTCCTAATAAAAATCCTAAAAGTTTTTTTCCAATATTCTTGAATTCCAAATAAATTAATTGAGTTTTCCATACTCATTACAATCAACAAATAAATTGTTGAAATTAAAAATCCTAAAATTACTGCTGGTCCACCAAATTTTGGAATAGACCTTTTTATGTGCTCTTCTCTCATCTTTTGGAATATCTATTGCTCCAACTTTTTTAGCTATTTTCATTGTATATGGTGTGGTCACAAATGTAACTACAAATGCCAAAATAAACGCAATTGCTATATTTCCCCACATAAAGTATTCCTCCAATTATTTCATATTTTTATCTTCTATTTCATCTATCATCTTTAGTCTTTCTTCGTATCTTCCACCTTTAAATTCTGTTCCTAACCAGTTTCTTATAATACAAATTGCTTCATTAGTATCAATATAATCTCCACCTAATGTAATAACATTTATGTCATCATCTGCTTTTGATTTTGCTGATTCTTCATCATGAATTGCTGCTGCTCTAATTCCTCTAAATTTATTTGCAACAACTGTCATTCCATATCCTGATCTACATACTAATATTCCACAACTACATTCATTAGATTGAACTGCTTCTGCTACTTTCTTTGCATATATTGGATAATCTGTTCTTTCTTCTGTATAAGTCCCAAAATCTTTATATTCCATTCCTTTTTCATCAAAGTATTTCTTTATTTCTTCTTTTAATTTATATCCTCCATGGTCACTTCCGATTGCTATCATTTGTATCACTCCTATTTTTTATTTTTTTACAATATATCACAATTTTACGTTTAATACAATAATTTGTACTAAAAATCTAAAATTTAAAGTTACAGTTCAGTAATAAAATATACAATTACGATGAGGTGTCTCTTAAGGATTTATACTTGATTGAGGTTCTAAACTGTTCATTGCGTTCAAAAAAAGAAAATTTAATATTAAAAATTGAGCCTCTTTCACTCAGGTATAAAATTTATATATGTATATGATTTTATAATTTGGTAATGTGATTGAAGCAATATTAGAATTTCTTAAATAAATTAATGGAAAGAGTTCACGTCGAACGAAGTGAGGACTAAGTGGAAGGGTGCCATTAATTTATTTTAGAAATTTTTATTTTGCGTATTGAACTAAAAAAATTCTAAAATCATATACATATATAAATTTTTCCGTGAACATTCCTCTATTTTTAATATAATATTTTCTATTTTTCACTACACTCAAACATTTAGAATCTCAATCAAGTATAAATCCTTAAGAGACACCCCATCGTAATCGTATATTTTATTACTGAACTGTAAAAAAATTTAAAAGTAAAATTATTGCAATTCACAGCTACAGTTCACAAAAAAAGTAATTTTACATAAAATATATTAGGATAAATAAAAGGAGGCAATTTATGAATGAAATATTAGAAGTAAAAAATCTAGGGAAAAAATATCAAAACAAAGATGGCGAAATACAAGCTTTAAAAAATGTAAATTTTCGAGTAAAAAAAAGGAGAATTCGTTAGCATAATCGGTCCCAGTGGTTGTGGTAAATCTACTTTACTTTCAATAATAGCAGGATTAGAAGAAAAAACAGAAGGAGAAATTTACATAGAAAATGAAAAAGTTGAAGGTATCTCCCCAAAAAATAGGATACATGCTTCAAAGAGACTGTCTTTTAGAATGGAAAACTATTTTAGCCAATACACTATTCGGTTTAGAAATAAAAGGTCTAAAAAATAAAGAGTCAATTGCATATGTCGAAGAACTACTAAAAAAATACCATTTATATGAATTTAAAAACAAATATCCATCTGAATTATCTGGTGGTATGAGGCAAAGAGTTGCATTAATTAGAACACTTGCAATAAAACCGAAAATTTTATTATTAGATGAAGCTTTTTCTGCATTAGATTATCAAACAAGAATAATGGTTACCAAAGATATTTATAGTATTTTAAAAAAAGAAAAAATAACTGCCCTTATTGTTACACATGACATTTCTGAAGCTATTAGTATGGCTGATAGAGTTTTAGTTTTAAGCAAAAGACCTGGAACTATTAAAGATATTCACAAAATTAATTTTGAAATAGAAAATAGAACACCTTTAAATTGCAGACAAAGTCCTAAATTTAGTATGTATTTTGATACTTTATGGAAGGAGCTTGGTGTAAATGAACAATAATATATCAAATGAAAGAAAAAAATTTATAAAAAAAGCTAAACGTGAAAAATTTTTAGTTTTTTTTTTTACACAAATTGCAGTATTAATCTCTTTTCTATTATTATGGGAATATCTAGCGAACGCAAAAATAATTGATAGCTTTATCACAAGTCAACCAACTAGAATTTTAAAAACTTTTTTGAATTTAACCTCTAATAATTTACTAACACATATAAGAGTTACTGTATATGAAACAGCTGTTGGTTTCTGTCTAGGCACTTTTTTAGGGTTTATAATTGCAATTATTTTATGGTGGTCAAAATTTTTTTAGCAAAAGTTTCTGAACCATTTTTAGTAGTTTTAAATAGTTTGCCTAAAGTAGCTTTACGGTCCTATTATAATTATATGGGTAGGTTCTGGCACTTCTGCTATTATTGTTATGGCTATTGCAATTTCTTTAATCGTAACAATATTAGAAATTTTAAATGGCTTTTTAAAAACTGATAAGGAAATCATTAAAATGGCAAAATCCTTTAATTGTACTAAATTGCAATTACTAACTAAAATTATTATTCCTGCAAATACTAGTACATTTATTAATTCTCTAAAAAGTAAATATAGGTCTCTCTCTTGTTGGTGTTATATCTGGTGAATTCTTGGTTTCTAAGGCTGGTTTAGGATATTTAATTGTATATGGAGGTCAGGTTTTTAAATTAGATTTGGTCATGACTAGTGTTATAATATTAGGAATAGTTGCTGGAATTATGTATGGTGGTGTCTTATTATTAGAAAAAATTTATCCGAAAATAATTTATGATTTTATGTGATAGCAAAAATTAAATCTCTCCAAAATTATTCTATCATATAAAATTTAGGAGGTTTATAGTGAAAAAAGAAAATTATAATTTCTATACTTATATTAATAATAATTGTTATAATTATTGGTGTAATTATTATAAAAAAACAAAATAACAACACAAATGGAGAAAATATCGTAATTAAAATGAATGAAGTAACACGTTCTGTTTTTTATGCTCCACAATATGTTGCAATAAACAATGGTTATTTTAAAGATTATGGAATTGATATTGAATTAATGACCGGGCAAGGTGCTGACGCTGTAATGACATCTGTTTTATCTGGAGAAGCTCAAATTGGTTTTGCTGGACCTGAAGCTTCAATTTACGTTTATAATGAAGGTAAAGAAGATTACACTCAAGTATTTGCACAATTAACAAAAAAGAGATGGTTCCTTCTTAGTTTCTAAAGATAAACTTTCTGATTTCAAATGGGAATACTTAAAAGGAAAAACAATCATTCCAGGTAGAAAAGGTGGAGTTCCATATATGACTTTAGAATATGTTATAAAACAACATGGATTAAATCCTAAAACAGATTTAAAATTAGATGACAGTATAAAATTTGATTTAATGGCAAGTGCATTTACATCTGGAGATGCAGATTTTGTTACACTATTTGAACCAACAGCATCAAATATTCAAAATATAAAAAAAGGATATATTGTTGCATCTGTTGGAAAAGAATCTGGTGAAATCCCTTATACTGCATATTTTGCTAAAAAAAGTTACATTCAAAAAAATGAACAAACAATACAAGATTTTACTAATGCAATATATAAAGGTCAAAAATGGGTTAAAGAACATACTTCAAAAGAAATAGCCGAAACAATTCAAAATTTTTTTCCCTGGAACTGATTTGAATTTACTTGAAACAGCTATCCAAAGTTATAAAGATATTGATGCTTGGAACGAAAATCCAATTTTGAAAGAAAACAGTTTTAACAAATTACAGGATGTTATGAGTTTAGCCGGAGAATTGGAGAAAAAAGCTCCATATGATAAAATTATAAACAACAAATATGCTGAAGAAGCAATTAAATAATATATTTTTTTCAAAGTGGCAAAGTTAATGTTTAGCAATACAACATTAATTTTACCACTTTCACTGCTTATATCTCGATTTTACTTAATTAAACTATTTCTAAAAATATCTTACACATTTTGCATAAAATATAATACATCTTTTACATCAATATTATATTTACAAATAAATTCCCCTATTTTATAAATAAGCTTTTGTTGGGTAGGAGTACATTTTCCCAATAATTCAGAAAATTCTGCCTTCAAATAGTCCTTTGATTCTACATTGCTCCCTGTTAATAGATATCCTGGTGATACATTTAATATTTCTGCTACCTGTGTTAATCTTTTTTAAATTTATTCCTGCTCTCCCTGTCTCTATTCTACTTAAAAATGCCATTGATACGTCTATTTCTTCTGCTAATTCTTCTTGCTTCATACCTTTTGCTAATCTTGCATTTTTTATTCTTTTGCCTATTATTCTATAATCTGGTATCATCTTATCACCTCCATTTTCCTTATTCGTAAATATATCATTATAAAGGTTACTTGTCAATATCTTTTATTGATTTATTTGTAAAATTTTATTTTGTAAATTTAAACTTTATATCTTTGATATTAACAATATTATATGCCAAATTTATACTACTTCTTTCATATGTTGTATATCTAATCTTTAATCTATTTTGATTTTTAACTATATCCCATTCCTCTTCTCCTGAATAAATAACTATTGGAAAAACTATGGGATATTTACTTTTTAATTTTTTTCTCTTTTGACCAATTTTCAATTATTTTCATAGAAACTACAAACATCTTATATGCAATATTATAATCAAGTTTGTTAATATGCTCTATATAAAAATATTTTTGTTCATTTGATAATTTATACAATATAAAATTTGTATTATCAAAACTTTCTTTACAATCATTAATTTTAATTATATTTGTGCATAATTTTAAATTTTCTGCCAAAATTTTTGTTTTAAAATTAAAAACTGTATATAAAAAATTTTATTAAATTTGCTTTATCTTTTAATATTTTTATTACTTCATCATCATCTTCTGAACCTTTAATTTCATTACTAACATTATTAATATTTCTACTAATTTTATTCGTCCTGACATAATTTTCCGTTTCAATTAGTTTATATTTTACAGTTTTATCTTCTAATTTTTGAATATTACCTCCTCTCTTTTTATTTGTATAATCTTCATAGTCATTAAATGAGAAATATCTCATGTACACTCCTTCCTTAACTTTACTTCAAAAACATTGATTTTTGTTTGAAACAAACAATAGAATTTTAAAACTTTTGATATAATCAATTCTTGATAAAATAAAGATTAAAATTAAAATAACTTTTGAATAAAATCAATTTACTAAATTATTGATAAGCATATATTAACATAAAATGATAGAAATTGCAATGAATTCTATCATTTTTACTAAAAAATTTATGATTTTCTGTAATCAAAAACTACAAATTTCATTGTAATTTGTATTTTTTTGTCATAATATGTCATTTTTCAAAATATGTACTAATCTCTTGTAATGTTTCAAAATTATGTTGTCTTAATATTTCATATGTAATTATTGCAACTGAATTTGATAAATTTAATGATCTTAGTGTTGGTAGCATCGGTATTCTTATAGTCTTTTTATCTAAATATTTTTCCAATAACCATTCTGGCAATCCTTTTGTTTCCTTCCCATATAAAACAAATACTTCATTCATTTTAGAATAATCTATATCTGTATATTGAGTTTTTTCCCTTTGTTGTAGCAAAAAACATATTATTTTCTTCTGGTGAATATTTTTGCAAAAAATCCTCTAATGAATCATGTTCTTCAATTTCTAATTTATCCCAATAATCTAAACCTGCTCTTTTTAATGTTTTTTCATCTATTTGAAATCCTAAAGGATGTACTAAATGTAATTTTGCTCCTGTTATTGCACATGTTCTTGCAATATTACCTGTATTTTGAGGTATTTCTGGTTCAACCATAACTATATTCAATTTCATTTTATTTTCCTCTTTCTATATTATTATGTTTTAATTATTAAAAATATTAAAATTCATTTTTTATCTTTTGCCTTACATATTCATATAATACAATCCCTGTAGCAACTGATGCATTTAAACTCTCTGTCTTTCCCAACATTGGAATTTTTTATTTTTTCATCAGCCAAATTTTGAATTTCAGCACTTACACCATTTGCTTCATTGCCCATTACAACAACCTTTTTATTATATTTAATATCATATACGCTATTTTCAGTTTGTAAAGATGTAACAATAACTTTATATTGATGATTTCTAGCTTCTTGCAATGTTGTCGTTAAATTGTCACATTCAATAATTTTAATTCTAAAAATAGCTCCCATTGTTGAACGGACCACTTTAGGATTATAACAATCAGCAGTGCCTTTGGAAACCAAAATTTGATTTAACCCTATGCTATCAACAGTTCTTAAAATAGTTCCCAAATTTCCTGGATCTTGTATATCATCCAAAGCTACTATTATATCTTGATTATAGTTTATTTCATTTTCAGTACTATTTCTTCCTATAATAGCAAGTAATCCTTGTGGTGTGTTTACATCTGTTATAGTTCTAAAAAATTTTCTCAGTAACATACACACATTCATACTTTGCCATTTCATACATAAGTTCCTTTGGTATAACATCAGAATTAAGACAATTATCACAAATAACAATTTGCTTAATATCTGCATTTTCTTCTATTGCCTCTCTGATTAATTTTATACCTTCAATTACAAATTCTTGATTCATATCTCTGTATTTTTTATCTTTTAATTTTTTCACATGTTTAATAAATTCATTATCTTTACTTGAAATAACTTGCATAAATATTTCCTTTCCAAAAATTTATTGTTATTTTTCTAATTGTTTTAAAAAATTCTGCCACATCATTTAAAATCTGTCTTTCATTTGTAGTTCCAATATCCAAAGTAATCATCGGCTTTACCCCTGGAGAAAATTTAAGCCTATTTTTATATATTGAGACTAATTTTTGAATATCAACATCAAATTTACTTTGTTCAAATATAAACACAACAGCTGTTCTTTTTTGCTTGCAATTTTGGTTATATACAATGGCTTTGCCATATATTTTATACGTGCAATATCTAATAAATTTTCAATTTCTGATGGCATATTACCAAATCTATCTATTATTTCATCAGTGATATCTTGTATATCTTTTTCACTTTTACATAATGCGATATCTTGATAAATTTCAATTTTTTGAGAAGAATCTGGAATATATTCATCTGGTATATAACTTGTTACATTCAAGTCAATTTGAATATCTAAATCTGGCTCTACTTTAACTCCTTGCATTTCTTTTACAACTTCATCTAATAAGTTACAATATGTTTCATAACCTACTTGTTCTAAATGACCTGATTGAATTTCTCCAAGTAAACTTCCTGCTCCTCTTATTTCCAAATCACGCATTGCTATTTTAAAACCTGACCCAAATTCAGTAAATTCTTTTATTGCTTTTAGTCTTTTATCAGCTTCTTCTGATAGCATTTTATCTCTTTTATAAGTTATATAAGCATATGCTTGCCTATCTGACCTTCCTACTCTACCTCTAATTTGATATAATGCTGCTAATCCCATTCTATCTGCATTCTCTACTATTATTGTATTTGCATTTGGTATGTCAATTCCAGACTCTAATATCGTTGTACATACTAATACATTTGATTTTTTTTCTATAAAATCTTCCATAATTTCTTCAATTTGAGCACCTGTCATTTGACCATGAGCATAAGCTACATCTGCTTCTGGAACTAGTCTTGATATATCATCTGCTTTTCTTTTGTATTGTGTCTACTCTATTATAAATATAAAATACCTGACCTCCTCTTTCCAATTCCTTTGTAATTGCCTCTTTTATTACCTCTTCATCATACTCTAACACATAAGTTTGTACTGGTTTTCTATTTTGAGGTGGTTCATAAATAACTGACATATCACGTATTCCAACAATTGACATATGCATTGTTCTTGGTATCGGTGTTGCAGTCATTGTCAAAACATCTATATTAGATTTATATTCTTTTATTTTTTTTCTTTTGCTTTTACACCAAATCTGTGTTCTTCATCTATTATTAATAATCCAATATCTTTAAATTCAACATCTTTACTTAATAAACGGTGAGTTCCAATTACAACATCAACTTCTCCCAACTTTAGCTTCTTAATAACTTCATCTTGATATTTTTTGTTTTGAAACGATTTAAAATTTCAACTTTAATTGGAAAATCCTTCATTCTATCTCTAAATTCTTCATATTGTTGTTGTGCAAGTACTGTTGTTGGAACCAAATATGCCACCTGTTTTTGATCCATAACAGCTTTAAATGCTGCACGAATTGCTACTTCGGTTTTTCCAAATCCAACATCGCCGCATAACAAACGATCCATAGGTTTTTGAGCTTCCATATCAGCTTTTACTTCTTCTATACATCTTAATTGATCATCTGTTTCTTGATATGGAAACTTATCTTCAAATTGTTGTTGCCAAGGAGTATCCTTACTAAAAGCATATCCCTTTGCTTGCTCCCTCCTTGCATATAATTCAATCAATTCTCTAGCAACTGCTCTTAAATTATTTTTTACTTTTTCTTTTGTCTTAATCCAATCTTTGCTTCCTAAACTATTTATTTGTAATCCTAATGCATCTCCACCAATATATTTTCTGATAGCATCTAATTGATTAGTTGGTACATACAAAATATCATCATTTTTATATTTTAATTTTATATAATCTTTTGTTGTTCCATCTGCCGTTATTGTATTAACACCGATAAAAATTCCTATTCCATAATTTTTATGTACAACATAATCGCCAACTTTTAAATCTGCAAATACTACCTTTTCTCCTTCTTTATATGCTTGATGAATAATAGACTTTTTCTTCTTTCCTCCTTCTATTAACTCATCAGCAGCAACAACTACTTGATTTATTTCAAAATTTTCAAAACCTGCCGTTAATTTTCCAATAGCTATTGTAACTATATTTTCAGTTGATTTTACTATAATTGTTTGGTCCAGTTTTTCTTCAATCTTACATAAAATATCTTCTTTTTCGAATAACTCTTTTAGTTTTTTAGCTTTCTCTTTCGTTGAAATCATTACATAAATACTCTTTTTTTCAGTATTCCATTTTTTATATCTTCAAAAAGATTTTCAATATCACTTTTATAATAACGAATTTCTCTATATTGAAAATTATATCTTTCTGCTTGCTTTTTTGTTACTGTATCTTGTTTTTCCAAATAAATTGAAACTTTTTTTCTTGTTCTACTCTTTCAAAATCAATTGAATCCATATTTTCTAAAACTTCTGGAACAATTTTTTTTTTTCTAATAAATTCTTTATAAGATTTGTATTATCTTGCAAAATATTTTTTTTCTCTTTGCTCTATTTTATTAATTTCATCTAATACAATTAGATAATTATCCTTTACATAGTCTAATAAATTGCTACTCTGTGTATAAAATTCATTAAAATATTTATCAATTTTACTAATATAATTTCCTGCTTTTATTTGTTCTAAGTCTTGCTCTAATATTTCCTCTTGCTTACCTTCTATAAGTTTTCCTCTTATTTTTCCAATTATATCTTCTATGTTACTTTCTAGTACATATTCATGTGCTGGATAAATTTGTACTTTTTCTAATGTTCCGATTGATCTTTGACTACTTATATTGAAATTTCTTATTGAATCAATTTCATCTCCCCAAAACTCTATTCTTACACCAACAGTATCATTCATAGAAATATCAACAATTCCACCTCTTACACTAAATTGACCCCTTCCTTCTATTAAATCACATCTAGTGTATCCAAGTTCTACCAACTTTCTCTTCAACTCATCTAAATTGTATATATCACCAATTTTAAATTTTAATACATTTTTAAATAATACTTCTTTTGCTGGTAATTTTTGCATAAGTGCTTCTATTGTTGTAACAATAATTAGCTTTTTTTGTTTTCAATAATTTGATTTAAGACTTCTATTCTTTCATATGGTAAGTCCTGACTTTCCGCAATATAATCATATGTTACAATTTTTTTTTGGAAATAAAACAGTTCTTTCTTTTTGAAAATTTTGCATATCTTCTAAAATTTGCTTTTGCTTGTATTTCATTATATGTAATCATTAATATTGGCTTTTTTGATATTCATGCAATGCCGTTATAAATTCTGCCATTCCAACGCCAGTTAAGCCCGATATTGATATCGGACTTGTTTTATTTTCTATCTGTTTGTTTAGGTCTACAAATTTCTTTGATTTGCCTAATTCTCCTATTATTGTGTTCATTTTTATCTCTTTCCTTTGCTTTTTTACTAATTTTATGATTTTAATAATTTATTCTATTTAATATATAATTGCATTTCTTTTTGTTTATTAATTATACTACATCTCTTATTGAAATAAAAGTATTTTTTATAAAAAATACTGTATGAAAATACTTATTTTCATACAGTATTAGTGTTACTTTAAATCATACCCTCTTCCATCATTTCTTGAAAAGCTTTCACAGTTTTTCTAGCCAATTCAGCTAATTCAATTTTTTTTCATAATTTCTCCATAGCCATCTTTAATTTTTTCATCAAAATCACGCCCTTCATATCCAAAAAAAGGAATAGCCAAATCTTTAACTTTTAAACCAACTTTTTCGCAGTTTTTAAATAACTCTTCAATCCTATGAAGATCCTTACTATTCATTTTTATCCTATTAGCATAATTTTTTAACATTTTCTTCTTATCCAATCCACCACAATCACACCTTTGTTCAAGTAGAAGCACTGTTGTTTGATAAATACCTACTTCTATGAATGGAATCAGAAGAACAATCATTTCAATATTAAAAAACTGAATATAAGTCTCTTGTACTACATCTACATTCTCATCTTCAACTAAAGATATCATTCCATTATCCATTAATTGTAAAATGCTATCAATTATCTGATATATTGATAATTCATCTCTAGTATTAATTTTTTAACTAGTTCAAAAAAGCTAATAGCATTTTCTTTAGTATATTGCAATTTTGTAGGTATATAGGATTCAAGTGTAAGTCTATATCTTACCGAGCGCCAATCAAGTACTTTTTCATATATAATTTTTTCAATACTATCTGGTAATCTTTCATTTAATTTTACATAATCAGACTTACTTTCTAAATTCTTACTATTGCAAGTTATTTCCTCTAATAATCCAATAAACTCCTTTTCAGTAAAAATTTGGTGTGTTTTTAAATATCTCACAATTTCACATATACCATAAATATTTCCGAAGTTACAAGCAATTCTATCTATTTCACTTTCTAAAAAATTCAAATCCTCCTGCAAATTAAATTTATTAATAAACAGAGTTAATAGACACTGATTTATCAAAAAAGTAACAAATTTATTATTCACTCCCTTCAATTTTATCAATAAATCTTCAAAAAATTTTTTTTTATAGTTATATCAGCAATTTTAGTTTGAACAGCTATTAAAAAATTTTTCTTTTTCCTTTAAACCTATATTAGTTATAAAAACATTTGGAGTAATATAACACTTTCCGTCTTCATTCCCAAAATATGCTTTTTCGTGAGTTCTAATTGTTAAAATTGCCTTTACATCATTTATAGATTTTATTATTTTCATATAAACTGTTTGGATATTACTTCTATAAAATGATTCTACTCTTTTATACTCACATTTAATTGATTTAAAGTCATTTTCATTAACTCTTGAATATAAAGAAAAACTATTTGGTGAAATACCACTATTCTTCAAATCACTAGTTTTCGATAACTGATGTCTTATAACATCACTGAAACTTACAACATTTGAATTATATACAACAATTCTAGCCGCATATCTAACCAATATCATGGAATTTTTATTTGCCTTCTCATAAATATTAATATTTACTGCCTGAGACACGTCTGTTCTTATATCCAAGTCATCATCATCACTAATCGTCATGATTTTCTTGATTTTTTTAATAACTTTTATTACTACATTTTCAAATCGAACTAAAAAATTGTTTAATTCACTTGCTTCATACATAAATAAATCGCAAATAAGAATACTGGGAAAATATCCCTTTTCAATATAATATTGAACTATTTCCGTAGCCTTCATTATCAATGCATCTGCTAATATAAAACTGCTTTGATCTGATTCTTTATCAGAAAGAAGTCTACTTAACCAGTAACTCCGTTGGGTTAAATGTACTTTATACATATAACTACTATTTTCCATTTCATTATAAAACTTAGCAATATCAGTTGTGTGGTTTGAGAAAAACCTACTTGTAAAATCTTCCTTCATTTTGTATCCTCCTACATATAATTTAAGTAACGTATGAAATAACTTTCATACAAAATTAATAGCTTCGTTCAAATTATATCATAAATTCAACTTCATTTCAACTTTTCCATTTTTTGTATATTTAGATTGACATAACATGATTGAAGTGTTATAATTTTAGTGTAACTATGGTTGTGTTTCACTTATTTTATGGAGGACAACAAAATGAAAAAAATTTCAAATGTAGAAGCACGAAATATCATTGAGGCTGGCTTTCCTGTAAAAGCACTTATTGCTAGAAATTATAAGCCAGTCAAAAAATTTAGCCGATTTGGATAATTTAATTCGGTTAGAAGAACTTGGAGTTCAGCACTTTGAACTCTATTACGAGCCTAAAGACAAACAAAAATTCCAGCCAACGCATGCAAAATTTCAATGGTTGAAGCCGTTGAATTAATAACTAACAACAAAGAAAAAAGTTTATTCAAAACTAAATGGAAAAGAATTAACTTTTTTCATCTTGTGATGAACTCATCTCGTATCTTAAAAGGTGTCTTCTCAATGGCGACACTGGTGTATTGTACTGGTATGCTGACTAGGATAAAATGAGCACTTGATCTATGTTAGATTAAGTGCTCATTTTATTTATACAAAATTTTTCTGAAATCATTATAGAAGTTTTTTTCCCAAAAATATGGAATAAAATTTGACTTTTTATGTAAATCATGCTATACTAATACTAGAGTTACTTATAAAAATATAAAAAGACCTATCTCTATTTGTAAAAAAGAGAAGGCAGAAAGAGGTACTATATGGCAGCAACAGTAAAACCAATTAAAAATGTATCACTCACATGCAAAAAATGTCAAGGAAAACTTTGGAACGATGACTCTGCAACCAGACAAACTCAAGTAAGAGCCAAATATGGTTCAGAACTTCCAAATGACTCTGTTGACAGTGAACTTGATGGACATAAATGTCCATATCATAAGTAGCAAAAATCAAATGAGATTTTAGTTTAATTATAACTAAAATCTCATTTGACTTTTTACAATATTTGCAAACTATTTTATCTTTTCACAACCAATCTATTAAACTTAGAATGAATATAATTTTCTAATTTTTCCATAAACAAATTTGGTTCAATTTCTTTCTTTGCAACCATATCTAACCCTTTTTTCCCAACTAGCAGTAAGTTTTGGATTTAACATATCTGGCATAGCACGATTTACAATATCATAAATAATTTCACCTTTTTGAGTAGGAGTAATGATTTGGGTTTTTGAATTAATTTGTATATACTTTATTTTCTCAAGTTTTTTCATAATCTCTGCTCTTGTTGCACTTGTACCAATACCAGCACCTTTTATTTGTTCTCTTAACTCTTCCTCTTCTATTAATTTTCCTGCATTCTCCATTGCTAAAATAATAGAACCAGAGTTATATCTACTTGGTGGAGAAGTTTCCGCTTCTTTAGTTTCATAATTCTTCACATCAATTTTTTGACCTTTTTTCAATTTTTTTAATAAATCCAAATTCGTATTATCTGAAGTCTCATTTGAGGAATCATTTGATTTATCAGCATTTTTAGTATTTTCACTGCCATCATTATCCACACTTTTAGCACTATCTGTGGATTTTTTAGTACTATTTTTATCTATTGGTTTTAATATTTCTAAAAATCCCTGTTTTACACAAACTTTCCCACTTGCATAAAATAATTCATTTTCTACTTGAACAGTAACTTGAATTTTATTATATTCTGCAGCAGGATAAAATATTGCCAAAAATCTTTTTACAATTATTTTATAAACTTGTTTTTGTAACTCTGGCAATTTATCATAATTTTCATAGCCCTGCCCTGTTGGAATAATTGCATAGTGGTCAGTAATCTTACTATCATTTACATATTTTGTTTTAGCCAATTGATTTGTTGGATATTTTTCATAAATCATTTTTTTTTTATATAACCTTGAATTTCATCATCTCTAAAACCTTTAGAAATTCCATTCAAATTTTTTTGATATTTCCTTTGCAACTGCTGTTGATAATACTCTAGCATCAGTTCTTGGATATGTTACTAATTTCTTCTCATACAAATTTTGAATAATCTCTAAAGTTTCATCCGGCTTAATTTTAAACCTTTTTGTACATTCATTTTGTATTTCAGCCAAATTAAATAATAATGGTGCATTTTCTTTTTTGCTTTGATTTCTTTAACTCTGTTATTGTTGCTTCTTTTTCCTTGCAATGACAAAATAAATTTTTTGCATCTTCTTCTTTTTTTAAATCCTGTTTCATTATATAAACATGGATTTTCAAAAAATTTAGATTTTTCATTAACTTTCCATTCTGCTTTAAAAGATGATTCCTCATCTCCAAACTCTCCAACAATTTTATAATACTTTGTTTTTACAAAATTTCGTATCTCTCGTTCCCTAGAAACAATCATCCCTAAAACGCAAGTCATAACACGTCCAACAGAAATAGATGCTTTATCTTCATTTATTTGACTTGCCAAATTTCTCCCATAAATAATAGATAATAACCTTGAAAAATTTATTCCAATTAAATAATCTTCTTTTGCCCTTAAATATGCACTATCTGATAAACTATCATATGCTGAAGAATCTTTAGCTTCTCTAATTCCTCTTAAAATTTCTTCTTCTGTTTGTGAGTCAATCCATACCCTTTTTATTACAGCTTTTGGGTTTGGCTGTGCCATCATAAGTACAAGCCTTTGTATATATTCTCCTTCCCTTCCAGAGTCTCCTGCATTATAAATTTCTTCTATATCCTCTCTTTGCATCAATCCTTGTATAATATTAAATTGATTTGCAACTTGTGGAATAATCTCATATTTCCATTTTTGTGGAATAAAAGGAAGCGTATCTAATCTCCAAAACTTTAATTTTTTCATCATATTTTTTCTGGATAACTCATAGTTACTAAATGTCCTACACACCATGTAATAATCCATTCTTCTGATTCTAAATATCCATTTTTTCTATTAGTATTTATTTTTAATGCTTTTGCAAACTCCATTGCTACTGATGGTTTTTCTGTTATTAACAATTTCTTGCCCATTTCATTATCCTTTTTCTTCTAAATATTTTTTTGCCACTTCATATATTTCTTGAATTTTTTTCTTGTATCTTCATTGTTAAAATTAAATCTACCATATAATTTATCCAAATAATTATGTTCTTTAATAATTTCCAAACTTTGTTTAAAGTTAAAATCATATACATAAGCAAAATGCGTTACTAATATTTCAGCACTTGTTTGTACTTTTTATAATCAATTACTATATCTTCCATAAATTCTCTATAAATTTCATCAGATATTTCATCATTAGATAAGTCTGAACTTTCCCAAATTGCTTTTTTATCTCCTGTAACTAATACATAAAAAATATCTAATTTGTCAGCATCTCTAATTATTCTTGCATGTAAATTTTCTCTTTCTGTTAATCCCTTTTCAATATCTGCCCTATTATGGTTTAAAATTGCAAGCTTAATTATTTCATCAAATCTATCTGTAGCAATAAATTCTCTTATTAACCCATTATCAAATAATATTTTTACACCATATTCACCATGATTTATACTATCTTTATCTCTAAAAGTTTTATAAACTCTTGCTTGCTCAAACCTTCCAATATCATGTAACAATCCAATTAGTTCAGCAAGTTCTATATCTTCTTCATCCAAATTAAGTTGCTCTGCCAATTTTTTTTGCAATTTGAGATACTCTTTCGATATGTGCTATTTTTATTTTTATTTTTTCATCCTCTGGATTATATTTTTCTACATATTGTTTAAATACTTTTTTGGCTTTTAATATATCTATTTCCATTTTATTTTCAATCCTTTGCTTTATCTTCAACATATTTATTTAATAAATTTATTAATTCATCTACTTTTTTCTTTTGTTTCTTCATATCTAAATTGAAACCTTTTAATTATTTTTTTTCTATATAACCTTCATCTTTTATTATTTTATAACTTACATTATAATTAATATCAAAAATATAAGCTAATGTTATAAATAAATCATCGACTACATTATAATTTCTATCTTTTTCTATTCTAATAATCTTTTTTTTTTCTTAAAATTATTATACATTTCATCAGACAAAATGCTTTTTTTCTATTTTCTCTTCTTATCCATTCCAAAAGGTTTTTTCACATTCATACAAAATATCAATTTTATCTGCATCTCTAATTAGCTTTGCAAAAAACTCTTCTTTAGAAGTTAATCCATCTTCAATTTTATATTTGTTATGATTCTTAATTGCATTCAAAATTATAGAATCATACTTATCATTCTTTTATAAAATTTCTCATATTTTTTTTTAGAATTTCAACAGCATAATCGCCATGGTCAAATTCTTTAATTACACCATAATTTTTAAATCGTACATATTGTTCAAATCTTCCTATATCGTGTAAAAGTCCAATTAAAGTTGCTAATTGTATCTCTTCTTTGCTTAAACCTAGCATTTTTGCAAGCTTTTCAGAAATTTGCATAACCCTTAATGAATGTTCTTGCTTTCTTTTTATATTCTCATTTTGCAAATCATATTTCTCTGTATATACTATAAACTCTTGCTTTGCCTTCTCTATATCTATCTCCACGTTTACCACCTGAAGAGTATTCTATCATATAATAATTTATTTTTTTAAAGAGTAATATAAGATTTTTTATCTAAGTTTTGAAATTTCCTTGAAAACTAAGCAATTTTGATATATAATACCCATACATAATACTTAAGCGAAAGGAATGATTAAAAAATGGCTTATGATTTTAAAAACGTAGAAAAAAAAATGGCAAGATAAATGGGAAAAAAAAAGGAACATTTAATGCTAAAAACGATTATACAATGAAAAAATGGTATGGACTTATAGAATTTCCTTATCCATCT